>Ga0228614_1000173_pt1 | contig 39653 bp, 34 predicted proteins | sample 15DmetaG_FD_190531 | JGI IMG/M metagenome (GOLD analysis project Ga0228614, IMG submission 190531) | Seawater microbial communities from Monterey Bay, California, United States - 15D | ecosystem: Environmental > Aquatic > Marine > Coastal | place: USA: California | collected 2016-10-13
AATCTCCGTTAAACCATTTCTTATCGACATGTCTAAAGTAGTCGAAGGCAATGCTACATAGAACGGAATGTTATTATCATTTGCAGCTAATGCTTTTAAATAAGTACCTATTTTATTTGCTACATCTCCCTCTCTTGTCGTTCTATCCGTACCCACAATCACCATATCTACCTGACCATGTTGCATTAGATGTCCTCCGGCATTGTCTACAATCAAAGTATGTGGAACACTATGCTTCGTAAGTTCGTAACACGTTAAGTTCGAACCTTGATTTCTTGGTCTGGTTTCATCTACCCAAACGTGTACTTTAATCCCTTTTTCAATTGCTTGGTAAATTGGTGAAGTGATTGTTCCCCACTCTATGCATCCCAACATTCCTGCGTTGCAATGCGTTAATATATTCACTACGTCTCCTTGCTTCTTTTTTGCAATTGCTTCGATAATTGGTAAACCATGTACACCTATCATACGACAAGTTTCCACATCTTCTTCCACAATATCACGAGCAGCTTGCAAACTGTGTGTAACGATATCGGTATATTCTTCTTTTAAGGCACTTTCCATTTTACCCAAAGCCCAAAACAAGTTCACCGCTGTTGGTCGTGAAGCTTTTAAGTCTTCAAATGCTTGATCGATAAAACTATCTGGTAAGTTTTTCTCTACTTTTTCTCGAATAGCAAGGTAAATTCCATAAGCAGCTGTTGCACCAATTAGTGGTGCTCCTCTTACCGTCATGTCTTTAATCGCAAGCTCTGCATCTTTGTAAGTCAACAGTTTAACCACAACGAATTCATGTGGAAGTTGACGTTGATCGATTACCTCCACATATTGATCTTCCGTTTCCCAAATTGTTCTAAACTTAGCCATCCTATTCTTATAATTCGTTAATTTCTATTTCATTAAATGATGTAGCAGTTGCATCCCAATTTTTTTCTGTTCCTGTGCGAACCAACTGTATGGTTTGAAACCCTGCTTCTTTTGCCGCAACTAATTCTTCTTTTATATCCGATAAAAACAAAATCTGTTCAGCTGAAATTTTCAGTTCTTTTGCGATTTTATTGTACGTTTCTACTTCACGCTTCCCTCCAGTTGTTGTATCAAAATAAGCTGAAAAATAAGGAGTTAAATCTCCCGATTCACTATAACCAAAAATCAACTTTTGAGCAGCGATTGATCCAGATGAAAAAACGCCTAAATCTACTCCGTTTAATTTCCATCTTCGCAACGCAGGCTCAACATCTTCATAAACGTGTCCCAAAATTTCACCAGACAGGTAAGCTTCTTTCCATAACACACCTTGTACTGTTTTTAAAGGAGTAATTTTTTTATCTGCTATACTCCACTCTTCTAGTTGTCCTATAATTTCATCCGTTGTAGAAATAATTTTTCCTTCCTTTTTAGCGATTTCAATCACCTCGTTGAAAGCTTTTTTCACCTCATCTAAGTGGGTTAAATCTTTCAGTTTCGCAATATTTGATCTGAAATAAGGAAAAAGTTTATCGTAAACAAAAGAGATAGAAGTAGTTGTCCCTTCAATATCTGTCAACACAAAACGAATGTTTTCTAACTTCATAGCATAAAGTATGTTAATGGAAAGCAAATTTAGGTATTTAACCGATTTATCATTCTGATTTTACACAAATTAAATGATTTCCATGAAACTCTTTAATAGCTATGTTGGTATCGAGAACCTCAACCAACTAAATTATACCCTGAATATTTTAAAAACTAACCATATAAGGAGATTATAAGAGGTCATATAAGTGAAGTTAAGAAACTTCAGGTTGAACTTGTCGAAACCTGCTTCGGGAAACATAACAACCAATGATTCCTAACCTCGGCGAGGTTAAATGTCAGTAAATCTAGAACTAACAATAAATACCACAACCCCAACGTGGGTTGAATATGTTTTTACCATATAAATATCTTTCAATACTTTTTTAGCTTAACTGAAATATATGAGCTTTAAATCATTAAAAACTACGTTCGAAATTTAGACTTTTAAGTTTTATTATTAGCTTTGGTTAAACAAGTTGAATTAAAATGAATCCAACCTTATTCAAACCGACATACAAACGACAAATATCAGATATATATTTGATTTTGAATAAAATAAATAATTTTTACTATAGCGGAAATATACGCAATATGTGTTTAGCCACACGTTAGCGGGCATTGAAAAACGGCACTTCCGAAACAATCAACAATAAATTTCAAAACAATTGCTTAAAAATTTAAAGGCATAATGTGTGAAAAAATTTTATCTTTGCAATCAAGATAATTAACTATCAAGATAAATATCATACAAAGAACAACAAATTTATAAACTTAGAAGGTTGAGCCAGAAATATGCCTATACATCTATTCAAATGCACGAAACCATTGGTAGGAAAGCAGGTTTGTCAGGAACTGACCATAAATATTTAGGCTTCATTATTCAAAAGGGACAAATGACAGCAGGAGAACTTGCGATATTAACAGGATTGACTACAGGTGCAGTTACCAGCTTGGTAGACCGATTTGAAAAGAAAGATTTGGTAAGACGGGAATTAGACAAAAATGATAGACGAAAAATCATAATCATTCCAAACACCAAAAAAATTACAAGTATTCTAGAACCTCTTTACAGAGAGTTTCAAAGCGATACCGACAATTTGATGGCTTCTTTCACATCAGAAGAATTGAAATTATTGGAAACCTATTTTCAAAAGTATTTGAAATTAATGGACGACACAATCAATAACTTAAACGCAATTTAAAAACGACAATGAAAAAAGACAATTTAGAAAATCAAGCAGTACCAAGTCCCTTTGTACAAACCTACTTCCACGGCACAAAGGCAGACTTAAAAATTGGAGATTTAATTAAGGTAGGCTACAACTCTAATTTTGGACAAAGAAAAAATGCAAAATATATTTTTCTGTCTGCAACATTGGACGCTGCAATTTGGGGAGCGGAACTTGCTTTCGGAGATAAACGAGAAAGAATTTATTTGGTAGAACCGACAGGAGAAATTGAAGACGACCCCGACCTTACTGACCAAAAATTTCCAGGCAATCCATCTAAATCATATCGTTCAACACATCCGTTTAGAGTTGTTGGGGAAGTTACTATTTGGCAAGGACACCAACCTGAACATATAAAAGCAATGAAAGATGGAATTCAAAAACTTAATGAGCAAGGTGTAAATTCACTAAATGATTGATTTGAACACAAATACAACCAAGAGTTGTCATAAACAACTAAATGTAGTTAAAATCCAACTGTAAGTAGAGATTAATATTTGACTAATGGACAGGCTTGAGAATAAATTTGTAGCATCAAATTTTAAACAAAACAAAAAGATGTTACATTCAAATTTAATCGGCAATAAAATTGCCACCGCAAGAAAGATGGCTAATCTTTCACAAGCAGAGCTTGCCCAGCAAATTTCAATCAGTCCACAAGCAGTTGGTAAATGGGAACGTGGCGAATCAATACCCGACATAACCACATTAAACAAACTTGCACAAATTTTCGGTGTTGACTTGAACTACTTTTCAGAAGGTTTTCCAACTTCTGAACCTTTACTTACACCTACTGATGAACAACAACTTAAAAATTCAGAGACAGAACCCAAAAAACGTTTTGATTGGAATTGGGATATGTCGGAAGGGAATTGGGTTGATGCAGACTTTTCGGGTTTGAAGGATTTGAAAGACAAATTCAATGCTTCCAATATTAAGAACTGCAAGTTTGTGAAATCCGACTTATCAGGTTTGACTTTGAAAGCAAATGCGATAAAAAGTTGCGACTTTTCCGATTCCGATTTGAGAAATAGCAAGATTGCAGCCTCTGAAATTTTAAAAAGTATATTCTTTAACTGTTCTCTGATTGATGCAGAGCTTACTCAAAGCGAAATCATTGATTGCAACTTTAATCAAGCCAACTTCTCGGGTGCTGAGTTTTCAAGGAGTGGGTTTCAAAAAAACACAATTGAAAATGCAGTTTGGAAACATACGTCATTCAAGGATACCGCAATTTCAAATGTCGTATTTGACGGTAAAATAGAAGACTGCTCTTTTGAGAATTGTTCTTTTAAAAGTGTGAAATTTCAAAATGCAACCATTTTAAACTCATTCTTCAAACACAACAGGAAATTTAATCGAGTGGAGTTTGTTGATTGCAAAGCAGACAAATTAAGTTATGCTTTCTTAAAAAATAACGGGGCAAAATTGGACGGAATTACATTGATTGAAGAAGTAAATACCGATAGCAAATGAAAAAGATTGCATCAATTGACGGGACTCTAATTGCTTACAAAAAAATGGGAATTGGTAAGCCATTGATAATTATTGGCGGCTCATTGGCTGACCACCAAATGTATATTCCCTTGGCTTCTGAACTTTCGCAAAAACTCACAGTATTTAATTATGACAGAAGAAACAGGGGCGAAAGCGGCATTACTCCACACCATACTGTTGATGTGGAATTGGAAGATTTGAAAGCGATTATTTCATTAGGCAATGACGCTCCAATATTATACGGCCATTCCGCAGGTGCAGCTTTGGCTATTCGGGCTGTGGCGAGTGGTCTGAATATCAGTAAACTTATTTTATCAGATTTACCTTTCTCACCAATGAATCACGAAAGTGAGAATGAAGCAAATAAGTTTAAAGAAGAAAAAAAATCCATTCAGAAACTTTTGGTAGTTGGTGACAAAGTTGGAGCCGTAAAGTTCTTTTTGAAAGATTTTGGAATGGATGAGCAGGCACTCAAGTCATTTGTTGAATCCGAAAATGGAAAGCAAGCCGTTGAAAATAGTATCACTTTGCCCGTTGATTACGACATACTCGGTAATGGACTTACACCAATTTCACTACTTACAAAAGTTCAAATACCGACACTTATACTATCAACAGGTTACGGAATAGAAATTGCAAAAGATGCTGAACAATATCTTATCAATTGTAAAATATCAGTTCTTGGAAATCCAACTTATAGTTTATCTCCTAATGAAATAGCAAAACCAATTTTTAGCTTTTTAGATGAAACATTATGAGTAAAACCAATGAAGTATTGATTTATTTGGAAAACCTTCCCGCTGACAAGAAAATAATCTTGGAAAAAATTAGGAAGCTAATTTTACAACTCGTTCCAACAATGGACGAACGCTTGAGTCGTGGCGTTCCCTTCTTTTATTACCAAGGTAAAAGAGCTGTTGGGTTCAGGTCTTCAAAAACTCATTTATCCTTTTTCATAATGGAAGGTAATGTGTTGAAAAAACTACAAAATGAAATAGCCCATTTAAACTTTTCATCCACAGTTATAAGGTTCAATCCTGAGAATCCGATACCCGAAGTTGTGATTGAAAAATTGGTTTTGGCAAGAGTACAGGAAATTGAAGGACAACTAAGCAAAAAGAAGTAATGAAACAGATATTTATTAATCTACCTGTTGCAGACTTAAAAAAGTCAGAGGAATTTTATACCATATTAGGCTTTACAAGTTATCCGTTGTTTACAGGCAATAATCAAATCTGTATGGCTTGGAGCAAAGAAATATTGGTAATGTTGCAATCAAAGGAGTTTTTTAATGTGGGTAGTGCGAAACAAATTGCAGATTCAAAAAATGTAATTTCCGCATCATTTACGTTACCTGTTGAAAATCTTGAAAAATTGAATGAGATAGTTGAAAATGGGTTGAAAGCGGGTGGCAGGGAAGCACTTCCTTTGCTTGATGAAGGTTTTATGCAGGTAAGGACCATTGAAGATTTAGACGGTCATCTTTGGGGAATTATCCATTTAGATATTGATAAGTTCAAAGAGTTGAAATCAATTTAATGTCAAGCGAAAAAGCAAAACAACGAACCTCTAACAAAGTCATGAAAAAAATGAAGGAACAAAAAATGGAATTTAATACAGAAAATAAAGTAGTAAAACTTTGTGCCGAGGGAATGGAGTTTGAAGGAAAAGGAGAAAACGAAAAGGCAAGTGAAATATTTGAAAGGGCGTGGAACTTATCGCAAAACGATTTTGAAAAATTCACTTCGGCTCATTATGTTGCTCGACACCAAAAATCGATTGCCGAAAAACTAAAATGGGACGAAAAGGCACTAAATTTTGCTCTGAAAATTAATGATAAAACGATAAAAGGAACTTTGCCCTCTTTGTATTTGAATATCGGAAAGTGTTATGAAGATATGAATGATTTTGATAATGCCCGATTAAACTATATTACCGGAGAAACCTATTTTGAGTTTTTGCCGAGTGATGGATATGGGAATATGATAAAAAAAGGTATTGAAAGTGGAATTGAACGTATTAACCAACAAAACTGAAAAGAATAACGACCCGCTAACAAAGTGTATAGTTAATGGCGGTTTAAGTGCTTTTATTCAATGATTTAACACTTATCGAGCCAAGTGCTAAAATGCAAGCTAGGTGCTTCAAAATCCGCCACTAACCATACACAAACCGTTTGGCTACATTTAAAACAATGATTGAGAAGATTCTATTTTACGGACTAATTATAGCAGTTGTCGGAATTGCCTTGAATTGGGCGAATTCAAAAACGAACGTAAAACTGAAGCCTGATTCTGAAGGGAAAACTCATTTAAAAATGAACAAGTTGTACTTTTTCGGTGGCGTTGCTTCGTTTGTAATGTGGGCACAGTTTTCAATATTCTTGTTTCTGAAGCAAACAATGACTTAATGAATTTCTTGCTCCTATTTGAAATAATAAGCTTCGTGACACTCGGAACAGGGATTCCTTGTCTATTATGGTATCTAAATCATTCAGTCTATTATGACAAAGACAAAATTTATGTTCAAAATGTATACGGACAAGAAAGAACGATATTTATAAAGGACATAAAATCAACTAGCTTGAACCTAATGACAGGACTCTTAGTTGTGAACACAGACAATGAAACAGTAAAGATTCACCAACATTTAGTGAGTGTTGGAGATTTGACGAAAAAAATAAAAAACGTAGCCTAACAATGGCTAAGAAAACATAGGGGTGACAGTGCAGCCCGAAACGGTGGATTTCCTTACTTTGTTCTTGTCTCGGTCGACAAGAACGCAGCTCTAAAATCACTTACTTTACATATAGTAACCGTTAGTATTAATGAAAATGCATTATTTTGTTAAATTTGTGTTTTTTAATTTTTGTAAATTTTATTTTAATGAACCCATATTATATATTACTCGCTATTATATCTACCCTTCTTTTTTCATGTAATGAAAAGAAAAAAGAGGAAAAAAAAGAAATCGTTCAAGAAATCGTTCAAAGTGTTTACCACCCTAAATGTGACATTAAAGATTCTTGCAATGGAACAGAATTCGACGTACTCGATATAGAAATTATCGAATTACCATTAAGTGAAAGGCCATACGTGACTTCTTTGAATAATAGGGTAGTCCCAAATAAAACAGATGATAACAAAATATTGATTCATGAATACAACGGTAAGCCAGACTATCACCCCGTTGCTATGAGTGCTTACGCCCTATCTTTACTCGACATATACAGACAAGAGGGTCAGGATAGTTGCTTAAACCTCGCTATAAAACATGCAAATAAATTGTTAGGAATTTCAATTGAGATTGACTCCATTAGGTTATTCCCTTATTCATTTAATTATAAGTTTTTCGATAGAGATTTGATGATTGCTCCATGGTATTCAGGAATGGCACAAGGAAAAGCTCTATCACTTTTTTCAAGACTGTATGAGATTACAGGTGAAAAGAAATATCTTAATGTTGCTTCACAAATTTTCAAAAGCTTTACACATTTAAAATCAACAGATCCATTATGGGTTTCTTGCGTCGACGATAATAGAAATCTTTGGTTTGAAGAATATCCGTTTGATGCACCTAGTCATGTATTTAATGGAATGATCTTCGCAATTTATGGGGTATACGACTTCTATATGATAAACAAAACTGAAGAAGTTTCAATACTTTTAAGAGGCTCAATTTCTACCATAAAAAAGAACATGCACTTAATTCGCGACAATAATGAAATTAGTTACTATTGTGCAAAATATAATGTTAAAAATCCTCATTACCACCCAATTCATATAGGTCAATTATCGATGTTAAATAAAATCACAGGTCTTAATGAGTTTCAAGTAATGTCTGAACAAATGATGAATGATGGAAAAGTTGAATAAAACGACTAACTCCTTAAATAAAAGCAAAATTAGAAGAACTAGGTAAGATGATATATATGCAACTGTTTATATCATCTTTTAAACGCAATTAAAAATTTGAAACTTAGCATTTTTAAACAATAGGAGCAGTCCTACAACTTAACATTCTTATATCGAGACTGACAACGTACTTAAATAAATCGATTTAAAAGATATCATTTCTTTAAATTTAAGTGAAAAAGAAATACATGACTTCGATTATGGCAATGTCAAGATTAAAAGTGACAAAATGTAAATTCCGTTAATAATGATTGGTGAAGTAATCCTATCACTCTTGATTAACTGGGGGATATTGCTACTCTTATACGAGCCATTTTCCACCACAATCACCCACCCTAACTCAAAACTTCTTTCTTCACAATCTCATCCGCTAAATACTGAGCATCTTTACAAACACCTCCAAGTGTTGCAGAACCTCTAGTATACATCCATGGTAAGCCTATGAAGTAAAGTCCGTCTATGTTAGAAACACCTCTGTAATTTTTTGGGTAATGATCTTGGTCTAACTCTAAACCTTCAATCCATTCGAAATTTGGACGATAACCAGTAGCCCAAATTATATTTTTAATCGTAGATACTTTTTGCTTCTCAAAAAAGATATCTTCGCCTAGAGTGTCGTTTGTTCTTCCTACGCTAATTACATTTTTACGAGATAAGATTTCTTTTACATCTGTACCAATAACTGGTTGTGTAACATTACTTAACTTCTTCCCTATCCAACTGTATTTATTGTATTTTAAAAAACCAACTAAAGTAAACCACCACCACAAAGTTTTACCTAAAAATTGTTGTGGAATAGATTTCACATTTGTATTTCCAGAAAAATAAACCGTTCTAGATCCATCTTTAGAAATTTCATCTAAAATCTGATATCCAGAATCTCCTCCTCCTACAACTAAAGAATCTCCATCTTGTAATTGTTCTAAAGATTTATAATAATTACTATGCATCTGAGTAATATTTTTAGATGCTTTCTTATGGCAAGGTGGTGTATAAGGGATATGAAAAGGTCCTGTAGCTACAATAACATTTTTGGCTTCAATTTCACCATCTTTATGCTGTAAATGAAACCCTTTATTTGTCTTACTTACAGCAGTAATTAAAGTATTAAATTGAATAGGAATATTGTATTCTTTAACATAAGACTTGAAGTAATTTGCAACCTCAACTTTATTTGGATAATAACCTTTTGGTGCATCAAATTTTAGCCCAGGTAAATGGTTGTACTCTGTAGGAGTAAATAATTTTAAAGAATCCCACCTACTCAACCAAGATGCACCTACCTCATCTGTTCCATCTACCACCAAATATTTTGTTCCCATTTTGTTCAAATGGTAAGCCATAGATAAACCCGCTTGTCCACCTCCAATAATTACAAAGTCTAACATGTTTTTTTACTGGAATTTTTAATTTGAGAAAGAATAAATGAAATTGAGCATTCGACTAAAATAACAAAAAAATGGCTAAAAATCATTCAATTCTTGCAAAAAATAGAACCAAAAGACCAAAAAAAGCAGTAATTTGGAGGAAAATAACACAACATGTTAAAAGCGAAATTTTACTTTTTAAACCTTCTATTAGTCCTAGTTTGTTTTTCATCTTGTACTGTAGAAAAGAGAATATATTCCTCGGGTTACCATGTAAAATGGAAAAATGATAAAAAGGTTTTTGCTGAAAAATCCAAAAAAGAAGATATTAAAACAATACCTTCCGAAATCACAACCTCAAATCAAGAATTAGTGAAAGCAAGCAACATCATTGATAATTGTTCTAAAACTGATAAAGTAAAAGTAAGTAAGTCGATTATTAACCAGCCTGAAGTTCAAAAGAAAAAATCTAATTTTCGTTTAGCTGAAACTCACAAGAAAGAGGTAAATAAAAATTCTTTTGATAATCGTTCAAGCATTCAACTAGCATTAAAAAAAGGAATCAAAACTTTTACTAATAAGTCTGTTGATGAGCCTAAAATCAACACTTTAGGTTTAATCTCTTTTATCAGTGCTTTCTTTTCTTTATTCTTAATAGGAATTATTCCTTCTTTACTTCTTGGAGCCCTAGCAATAAAACAATTTAAAAGAAGTCCGGAAAAATATAAAGCTAAATGGATGCCGATCATTGGAGTTTTAATTGGCTATATTGGTTGTGGAATTGGTATCTTATTTTCATACATTTTAGTTGTATTTGGTGGACCTATCTGGTTAATTTTAGGAGGATTATTTTTAGCAACAATGATTGTTAGCACAATAATTATGATAATTTAAGAATATGAAAATAATTTGAAATACAAATTAAGGTCATGCAAACAAAAATAAAATACTCGTTCTCAGCCAAACTTTGGCAACACCAAGCACAAGGTGGGTGGTATTTTGTGTCTTTACCCAAAGAGATTTCAAAAGAAATTAGAGAAAACTTGAAATGGCAAGAAGAAGGTTGGGGAAGAATGAAAGCGATTGCTTCAGTAAACCTTTTGGAATGGGATACTGCCATTTGGTTTGATAAAAAACAAGATACCTACCTACTTCCAATTAAAGCGGATATTAGAAAAAAAGGGGAACTTGAACTAAACCAAATGCTTGAAGTAAGCGTTTCGATTTAAGAAATAGTAATCAGCAAAATTGACATTTGAACCCTCCTACTTTTCAATCATTTCCCCTATCTTTATCCCAATGAAAGCAATCAAAAACATTCTTATCATTGGAACCGTTTGGCCAGAGCCTAATTCTTCGGCAGCTGGTAGTAGAATGTTGCAATTGATTGAAGCTTTTCAAAAAAAATTTACGGATGCTACGATCACTTTCGCTTCTGCAGCAGCAGATAGTGATTTTATGTTTGATGTTACTTCTATTGGAGTTCAGAAAAAAAGCATAGCACTCAACAACAGTACTTTTGATGAGTTTATAAAAGATTTAAACCCAGATATTGTACTTTTCGATCGCTTTATGACGGAAGAACAATACGGCTGGAGGGTAAATGAAAATTGTCCAAATGCTTTATTGGTGTTAGATACAGAAGATTTACATTGCCTCAGAAATGCACGTCAAACAGCTTGGAAAGCAGGTAAAAGTTTTGAAAAGTTAGATTTAAACTCAGATGTCGCCAAAAGAGAAATTGCAAGTATCTATCGTTGTGACCTTTCTTTAATGATATCTGAAGTAGAGATGGAACTACTCACCAACTATTTTAAAGTTCCAAAAACATTGTTGTTGGAATTACCGTTCATGATTGAACCGATTAATAGTGATTACATAAAACAACTTCCTTCGTTTGAAAAACGAAAAAATTTTGTATTCATCGGTAACTTCTGGCACAAACCCAACTACAATGCAACCCTGTACTTAAAAGAAACCATTTGGCCACTTATTCGCAAGCAATTACCAAAAGCTGAATTGCACATTTACGGAGCTTATGGATCTCAAAAAGTAGAACAATTGCACAATCCTTCTCAAGGTTTTATGTACAAGGGCAGAGCAGAAAATGCGTTTGATGTCATCCAAAATGCAAAAGTACTCCTTGCACCTCTTCGTTTTGGGGCTGGATTAAAAGGTAAATTAATCGATGCCATGATTTGTGGAACGCCAAATATCACCACTTCCATAGGAGCAGAAGGAATGTATAAATCTTATCCCGCTCCAGGATTTATTAGTGATAATGAGTTAGAATTTGCGGAAAAATCTATCGAAACCTATCTTAACAAGAAAAATTGGTCAACTTTTCAGTCAAACGGTTTCACCATTATCCATCAACTCTTCGACAAAGAGAAACTAGAAAACACATTCATCAATAAGCTAAATGAACTAATAGTAAATCTGGATAATCACAGAAAAGAAAACTTCACAGGTGCTATGCTTAAACATCAAAGTATGAACAGCACTAAATACCTTTCCAAATGGATTGAAGAAAAGAATAGATAAGTGTTATTTTTTAGTGAAATCGCATATCAAAAAAACTTTAACTAAACTAGAAAGAATAAAATACCTAGCTTAATTATTTATTAAGTAGTTACTATTCCATTCTCAAATGAGGTTATTTCTATTAACTTTGCATAAACGACTAGAATTAATGAGCAAATTTATAACCTTAATCATTTTGTTTTCAATACTACCCTTTTTTCATTACAGCCAAATAGCTGTAAGAAAATTTGATAATAAATCATTTAGCTTTAATAATCAAGATAGTGTTTTTAATATAAATACTGATTGCTATAATAGTGCTTTCGGATACTTTTTATCTGACACTAATACACTTGAAATTAATCAAGGTTTAATAATTTCAACAGGTAAAATATGTTCAATAATTGGTCCCAACAATGAAAATAATGAATCTAGTATATTAAATTATACACCTCAATCTAGTTGGTTTGAATTAAATAATAAATATGATGTATGTATCGTAGAGTTTGACTATATTACTCTTGAAGATACCTTAAAATTTAATATTCAATTTGGATCAGAAGAATATCCTGAGTACGTGAATTCTGATTTCAGTGATTTCTTTGGTATATTTCTATCTGGTAATGAATTTCAATCACCTAAAAACATTGCAAAAATCAATAATGAAGCTATTTCTATAAACTCAATTAATAACTCATTAAACAATAACTTATATATTGATAACACTTCAAATCATTTAGATATTGCATTTGATGGTTTGACAAAAAAGATAACTTTTAAAGAAAACATTACATCTAACTTGAAGTATCATGTAGCATTTGTCATTAATGATGTTGGAGATAAAACTTTTGACTCAGGAGTTTTTATAGAAACTGCTAGTAAAAATTTCACACCTGATTCCTTAGATTCGATAAAGTGTAGTAATTCAAACAATTATCCTGAAAAAACAAACCCTGAACCCATTAAAATTAGTTATCAATACGTTTATCCTCACCCTGTCGAATCAAGCTTTAATTTTATAATAGATGAATATTCTATCTTTGAAGGTATAACCGATACTGCTTCACTTAATGAAAACTTCATTTTAACTTATAAGGTTATCAATGAGTTAGGGAATACTGTTTTGTCAGGTGAATTTTCTTATAATGATTTAGTTTTCTTTGATGGTCAAATTTTCTCAAAAAATCAAATTGATATTTCTAATAAAAGGAATGGTTTTTATTTTTTAGAGTTACAATCAAAAGTAAAAGATGGTTATTATTTCAACTATTCTTTTATTTCTGAAAAGCAGTTTATTAAATTTTTAAAAATATAACTGATTAAAAATGAAACTAAAAAAATATCTTTCAATCGTATTTGCTTTATTTCCTTTTTTATATAATAGTCAAATATCAATTCAAGAATATGCTTTAAAATCATTTAGTTTTAATGACAACGATTCCGTTTATAACATTAATACAGATTGCAATTCTTTATCTATAGGAAACTTTAAGTCAGACTCTAATATTTTAGATTTTAATAATGGATTAATGCTTTCAACTGGAACCATCTGCTCTTCTATCGGACCTAATTCTCATAAATCCGTTTCATCACAAATGACAAGTACTAAATATACTTCATATGGTATTCCGTCAATTTACAACAGTAACTATAATCTAACAATCAAAGAGAACTTAAGTGATTTATGCCTTATTGAGTTTGATTACTCCACTGGTTATGATACGTTGAAGATAAACTATCAGTTTGGATCTGAAGAGTATTTTGATAGTACTAGAACTTTAAATGATGATTTATTTGGTATTTTTATTTGTGGTCCAAGTTTTTTTATACCAAAAAATATTACCAAAGTAAATGATTCAAATATTTCAATTTCAAATATTAATACCGTATACAATAAGGATTTTTTTATTGATAATTCTTTAAAAATTAAAAATATTGAGTTTGATGGTATAACTAAGAAGCTATCAACAAAAGAAAAGATAAACCCATGGTCAACTTACCACATAACAATTTTAATTGCAGATGTAGAAGATCAATTATATGATTCGGGAGTTTTTATAGAAACAGTATCGGATAATTTCACTCATCCAATTGTTAGTTTAGAAAAATGTGAAGGTAATGATAACCCATTAGAAATAGATTATTCAATCATAAATAACCATAATTTAACGTTATTCCCTAATCCAACAGAAAATAGTTTTAATATAATTTTCAAAGATTTGAACTCCAATTACAAATGGTTTGGAGATGATAATTCATTAAGTTCAGATATTTATGCTTTCGAAATTACTTTTCGATTATTAGATAGTTCGGGTAACATAATTTATTCGTATTTAATAAATGATTTTTTAACTTCAAATGGTAGTTTCATTAATACTCGTAAACCAATTGATATTTCAGAATTAAAAAAAGGACTATATTTTGTAGAAATTCAAAAAACTTATAGCGGTGTATTTGGTAAAGATCAAGTAAATATTGAACACTATAAGCTGATTAAGAAATAATTCTTTATGTAGATGGTTCTACATCAAAAGGAATTCAATAAAACCGTGTAATATACTGAATCAAAACAACTATCATTTTATTTTTTGGTTATCCTTTGATTTGTGGTGATTAAAAGAATAATAGCTGTCTGTGTTTGACTTTACAATTAAAATAATAATGTTTTACCTAGTTTATATATAGAGTTGTAACTTGATTTTTAATTAAAAGTTATTTCCAAAACCATAAATAGGTAAAATTAAATCCGTTTCCATCTTCTCCTGGGTTAGGATCTAATAAATCATTATTTGATTGGTGAATGTGTCCGTAGCTTAAGCGTAGTTTATTTTTTCTTTCAGTTGTGTATTCCACTCCTATTTGGGTCGTTAGATTAAAGGTAAAATTAGTCCCATTAGGAGGGAAATCACTAAACCCAAAGAAAAAGCCTGATCCATATTCAAGAAAAGGGCTGATTTTTTTTCTTCCAAATAAATGCCATCTATAATATAGGTTAAGTCCCATTCCAGCACCGTTTCTCTCTTCATAAATCCATTGTTGGTTATTTACTTCTATGCCTAAACCAAACCAAGGTGCAATTCTTTTCTCAATCCCAAAATTCTCCATAATTACAGTCCCTCCTATTGTACCAAATACTCCAACTCTTGTTTGGTAAAAATTCAAATGCTTGGTGTCCTTAAACACAAATTGAGATAATCCAAATGATATGCTAGCCGCACTTATAACTCCAATGAATGTGTTCTGATCCATTAATACAAGACCACTTTCATTAAAAAGAGGAATGCCTGGCCATTGACCCTCTTGAGAATAACAATTTAAAGAAGATATAATGAGAAGTAATGATAAGAGTTTTTTCATAATTCCGTTTTGATTAATAAAGGCTTTCCTTATTGATTTTGATATTACTCCATCTATTTCCTCAACGATATCTGGACTTATAAATATCCATGTTCTTTCAACTTATTAAATCAAAGTTAGTTAAAAAAGTTAAACGTCTAAATTATCAATATGAGCTCTACTAACTATATGGTTTAAAAAAGAAAAGCCGCCTTTTCAGACAGCTTACTTTTAATACAAAATATACCTTTTTATTTCTTCACATATTGAGTCAAAATAACAATCATTTGATCGTTTACTTTTCCTTCAATATGATTAAAATTATCGTGATCTAAACGAATACTTCTTACTGGGGTTCCACGTTTTGCAGTAAATCCACCACCTTTTACACTTAAATCTTTAATCAGAACGACGTTGTCACCAGCTTCTAAACGTACACCATTCACATCTTTATGAAAATCTTCCTCTGCTTTTTCTTCTCCTTCACCAGTAGCTTTTGCCCATTCTAATGTTTCATCAGTAAGGTAAAGCATATCCAATAAATCTTGTGGCCATCCTTCTGCTTTCAATCTATTTAACATTCTCCATGCAACCACTTGAACAGCAGGAACTTCACTCCACATACTATCGTTCAAGCATCTCCAGTGATTCACTTCAACTTTATCAGCATCATTTATTTGAGACTCACAAGTTTCGCAGATATATATAAAATCCTCTATTCGCCCATTATTTGGAGCAGGTGCTACTTCATAGCTTCTTAATCCAGTTGAAGATTTACACAATTCACAGTTTCCTTCACTTCTTAATTGTAATTCCTTTTCAAAACTCATTAAACTTGTTTTTAGTAATTCGTGGTTAAAGGTAAAAAAACAATTGAGTTAAGAAAATGACCTTCATCAACCTAACCAAAAAATCACCAATCTGCAATCTGTAATTTGTAATTTTATCCTGAGCTTGTCGAAGGGCTGTAATCTGTAACCTGAAATCCAAAATCTGCAATCCCAAATTACTAAATCAACTAATGAAAAGTTTTCGCAAACCGATAAATAGAGGGATAAATAAACTATAAACAATGAAGAAGAGAACAATGTATTCCTTAAGTCCTAAACTCAAAAACAAAGCGATGATTAATAATTGAAAACCTAAACCATAAATAGAAACAAAAGACATAAACCATTTAGGCATATTTTTGACTTTTGACGCGCTTTTTTCAACTTGATACATTATGTAGTCAAAAACTCCATAAAACGCCTTATATAGACTAAAAAGTAGTGTTACGTTAAATTGTGATTCATACGAAAAAGCAATTGGTGTTTTATTTTCAAAAACCCTGCTTGTTTTATCTGCGTTCAACTTCTGGTTTCTTAAAATTACATAGTAATAATTATATACTGTTCCTTGCATTTGAAATAATAAGAATGCAATAATTGCCATTGAATAGTTTTGGTCAGTAACATTTGCAATCAACATTAAAAACAAAAAATTTAATACAATATCCCATACTGAATCTAAGTATCTTCCTGTATAAGAAGGCATTTTTTTCAATCTAGCTAACTCTCCATCAGCAGCATCAAGCACTGATTTTAAAAGCAAAAAAACTGCTGCTGTTAAGTAATACTCCTTATAAATGGAATAAAGGGATATAAAAGCGGACAAAACAAAAAGCCAAGTTACATGAACTGCATTAAATCGTGTTTTAGAAAAATAGATAGCAATTGGCTTAGCTAGTGACCTTCCGTAATCTGAAAAATCAAGGAACTTATCCGTTTTAGATAATTTTGACATTTTTAAAATTTAATAAATTAAAAGTCAAAGAATTCATTTAAATCCCTTCGATCTTTTTTTGTTGGTTTTCCACTACCATTTTGTCTATAAGTGGCTTGAGACAAAGCATACATTTTATACTTTTCAATTTCGGTTTCTGGTGTTATATCTTTAAGATAATTTTCAACTAACTTAGCACCAACTCTTTTATCTAATAACTCTAAAATTTCATAAGAAAAAATAGCCGTATTTTTAGAAACATAAACTACATCGCCAACTTTTGGTTCTCGTGAAGGTTTAACCTGCTGATTATTTAATTTAACCTTACCCTTAGAAATTGCTTCAGAAGCTAAAGACCTTGTTTTAGCCAATCTGACACTCCAGACAAATTTATCAAATCTAAATGCCATCTCTTACTTTTTTAGAAAGTGATTTATAAACTAGATGATAAGAGTGATCAATTAATTCGTAGATCAAAACATCCGAAATATCTTCGTTAACACTAACTGTATTCCAATGTTTTTTATTCATATGATAACCTGGTACAATACAAGAATATTTCTCTCTTAATTCAATTGACTTTTCAGGGTCACATTTTAAATTAATGCTTTGGAAACTATCTACATCAAAAAGGGCAAATATTTTACCTCCTACTTTGAACACTAAAGTAGTTTCATTAAATGGAAAAGATTCGGAGACACCATTCTTTTGAGAACAATATTTCCAAATCTTTTCAATATCCATCATAAGAAAATTTCTTAGTGAAGTGCAGGCGCTTTATCGTAATGTCCTAAGTTGTACAACATTTCAGTGTGAAGAGATAAAGCTTTACCAAATGTTTTTTGTGAATAATATGGTAAATTGAATTCTTTAGCTGTTTCTTCAACTATTTTAGAAATCTTACGGTAATGTATGTGGCAAATGTTTGGAAACAAATGGTGTTCCACTTGATAATTTAATCCACCAACATACCAAGAAAACAATCTTGCTCCTGGAGCAAAGTTTGCTGTATTGTACAATTGATTAACTGCCCAATCAGCCTCGATATTACCAGACTCATCAGGAACTGGATAGTTAGATGTTGGTATTACGTGTGCTGGTTGAAAGATTGCTCCTAAAATTGCACCACAAATAAAGTGCATTAGTGTAAAACTTAAAACTGTTCCCCAAACTGGTAAAGCAGAAAAATAAATAGGTAAACCTAATGTAAATAAAAAGTAAACCACTTTAGAAAAAATCAAAATAGATAAACTTTTTGCAAAAGATACGTTTTGAGTTTTAAGTAAACCCATTTTGTTATACCTTGTAATTTGCTTGAAATCTTTTGTAGTTGACCATAATATTGTCATCATACCATACAAGAACCAAGCGTAAATGTGTTGGTATTTGTGTGCTGGAAGCCTTGGTTCATGAGGAGAGAAACGCATTGTTTTCCCTGGATCAATATCTTCATCCATTCCAGATACATTTGTATAAGTATGGTGCAATACATTATGTTGTATTCTCCAGTTAACGTCATGTCCACCAATTAAAGTGATCACATAGCCAACTACTTTATTTACTGTTTGGTTTTTTGAATAAGCACCATGATTTGCATCGTGCATGATTGACAAACCTATTCCTGCCATACCAAATCCCATTACTACCCACATTAAGAATAACAACAAGGTGTTTTCTAAAATGAATAACATTGAAAATGGCACAAGGTACAATGCTAACATCACAATGGTCTTAATAACCATTTTGAAATTACCATGTCTTGAAATGTTTGATGTTTTGAAATAGTTTGAAACTCTTTGCTTTAAGACCTTATAAAATTCTTCGTTATGATCTTTTGCAAATTTTACTACTGGAATACCCATAAATTTTAATCTAATTGAATAACAAATTTACACATATTAATTTATTAAAAAAAAACTAATTTCAAAGTTATTACTACTTTATTGTTTATTTCGAATCTAGATTGTTTGTTATCAAGCTGTAATATTATTTATTTTTGTACATAATTATTTTAATTTCGCTTACACATTTTTAAGCCTGATTATTAAACGTTTAAACTAGTTTCTTTTTTACTAAAATATGTCAAACAAAACTTATTGCAATAATTTATTCTCAAGAGAAAGGTTTTTAACTTCAGAAGTTAAAATAGGAGAATTAAGAATGGGAGGTAAAAACCCAATACGTGTTCAGTCGATGACAACTGCGGATACAATGGATACAAAAAAATCTGTTGAGGAATCCATTAGAATGATTGATGCTGGATGTGAATTAGTTCGACTTACAGCTCCAAGTAAAAAAGATGCAGAAAACTTAGCCAACATTAAAGCTGAGCTTAAACATAGAGGTTATACGACTCCACTTGTTGCAGATATTCATTTTACTCCTAATGCTGCCGAAGTTGCTGCAAAAATCGTTGAAAAAGTTCGAGTAAACCCTGGGAACTATGCGGATAAAAAGAAATTTGAAGAAATAGATTTTTCCGATGAGTCCTATTCAAATGAATTAATTCGAATTGAAAAAAAATTCACTCCTCTAGTTCTTCTTTGTAAAAAAGAAGGAACAGCTATGCGAATTGGTACAAATCATGGCTCTTTATCCGATAGAATATTAAGTCGTTATGGAGACACTCCAGAAGGAATGGTTGAGTCTGCAATGGAGTTTATAAGAATATGTAGAAAAAACGACTATCATAATCTAGTCATTTCAATGAAAGCAAGTAACACTTTGGTTATGGTTCAAGCATATCGTTTATTGACTGCTGAAATGATAAAAGAAGGTATGAATTATCCATTACATTTAGGTGTAACCGAAGCAGGAGATGGAGAAGATGGAAGAATAAAATCTGCCGTTGGTATTGGTGCCCTTTTAGAAGATGGATTAGGAGATACTATAAGAGTTTCACTAACAGAAGATCCTTCTTATGAAATCCCAGTTGCTCAAAAGCTAATTAAAAAATTTACTGAAAATAAAAATGAATTAAAGTTTGACAGTGATAACTTAAAGCTACCTTACAATCCTTTTGAATATAAAAGAAGAGAGTCTTCGTCAATTGAAAATATTGGCGGAAAAAATGTTCCTGTTGTAATTGCAGACTTAAGTTCTAAAGAACTAATAAAACCATCCAACTTTTTTGGCTTTGGCCATCAGTATTCAGTGCAATTAGATAAATGGAACACATCTGATCTTGCTGCAGATTATGTTTATATAGGTTCTAAAAATATAGATTTTGAAATCCCTGGTTTTATTAAAATCATAGTTGATTACAAAAAATGGATCGATAGTTATTCAAATGACCTACGTTTTTTACCACTATTAAGCTACGACGAACTTATAAATTTAGAAGAAGAAAACTTAAAATGTTTTGTAAAAATAAAAGCAGAAGAATCGTTTGATGAACTAAAAAGTTTTAAAAACGCAATAATTTGTCTAGAAACAAAATACACTAACAAAACACAGCTATTTCGCAAATTTACATGTGAATTAGCGGTAAACAATGTTTACAACCCAGTTATCCTAAAATATAATGATACAGAGTCTGATTCAGAAACATTTCAACTAAACGTCTCAAGTAATGCTGGTACGATGTTAATCGATGGAATTGGTGATGGAATTTGGGTAACAAATAAAAACCAATCTTTACAACTTATAAATACAACTTCATTCGGAATTCTTCAAGCTACAAGAACAAGAATATCTAAAACAGAATATATTTCTTGTCCATCTTGCGGAAGAACATTATTCGATCTACAAGAAACAACTGGAAAAATTAGAGACAAAACATCACACCTTAAAGGAATTAAAATTGGAATAATGGGTTGTATTGTTAATGGTCCAGGAGAAATGGCGGATGCTGATTATGGTTATGTAGGAACAGGACCTGGAAAAATAACGTTATATAAAGAAAAAAATGTTGTTCGGAAAAACGTCAATGAATCTCAAGCATTAGATGAATTAATAGACTTAATTAAAGAACATGGTGACTGGGTAGAACCAAAAAAATAAAACAAAAGGTGTTAAACCTTAATATCAAGATATAGATAAATTAAGTAAATCCTTAAAGTGGTAAATTAAATATAGTTAAATCAAGACTGAAAACATGTTTCAGAATATTTAATAAACCTTTTTGCTCATTATTTTCAAGCTTGGTTTTAGGTGTTGAAATAATAAATATATCTGAATTAATATGATAGAAAACTATTATTTACTTCGTTGGTTTTCATCTTAAAAAGATAGAGAGTTTACATTAAAGACTTGGACTAGCAAGAATAATTTTAGATCAAAACAAAAATTCAGAATACGATTTATCATAAAAAAAGGGACTACTATTATAGTAGCCCCTTTTGTTTCACGTGAAACATTATATCTTTATTTACCTAAATAGATTAAAACAACAGCAATATCACTTGGTGAAACACCACTAATTCTTGAAGCTTGACCAATATTTGCAGGTCTTATTTTATCTAGTTTCTGTCTAGCTTCGATAGAAATAGAATTCATAATAGAATAATCCATATCATTTGGAATAGCTAAATCATCCATTTTGTTCATCTTATTAGCTAAATCAGTTTCTCTTTGAATATAACCTTCATACTTCATTAGAATTTCAGCTTGATATATGATATCTGGATGTTTAATAGAAAGCTCTTCCGACAACATCTTAGACTTAGTGCTAATAGAAAGAATATCATGAATTGAAACATGAGGACGAGTTACTAATGAAGCTAACTTAACTTGCTGAGTAATTAAAGAACTTCCTTTTAAAGACAACAATTTATTGGCAACATCTTTTGAAACTGATTCTTTTTGAAGTGATTTTATTAATACTTTAGCACCATCAATCTTTAGATTAACGAGTTCTAGTGCTTCATCAGAAGCTAATCCAATAGCATGACCTAAAGGTGTTAATCTGATATCCGCATTATCTTGTCTTAATAAAATACGATATTCAGCACGACTTGTAAACATTCTATAAGGTTCATCAGTACCTTTTGTAACTAAATCATCAATTAAAACTCCAATATAAGCATCACTTCTACCTAAAACAAAAGGATCGTTATTATTTACTTTACGATGAGCATTAATTCCAGCTATCAAACCTTGACAAGCTGCTTCTTCATAACCTGTTGTGCCATTAATTTGGCCTGCAAAATATAACCCTGAAACTAATTTAGTTTCCATGGTGTGTTTAAGTTGAGTAGGAGGGAAATAATCATACTCAATAGCATATCCTGGACGAAACATTTTGACATTTTCAAAACCAGGAATAGTTTTTAAAGCATCTAACTGTATCTCTTCAGGTAAAGAGGTACTAAAACCATTTACATAAATCTCAACAGTAGACCAACCTTCAGGTTCTACGAAAATTTGATGTCTATCTTTATCAGCAAAACGATCTATTTTATCTTCAATACTTGGACAATAACGAGGACCATTACTTTTAATTGCACCATTAAACATAGGAGATCTATCAAAACCAGTACGTAGTAAATCGTGTGTCTTTTGATTAGTGTACGTAATATAACAAGGCCTCTGTTTTGATAAAACTTCAGTTGAATTAGAAAAACTAAACTTTGAAGGTATTTCATCTCCTTCTTGAATTTCCATTTTGGTAAAATCTAAAGAACGTCCATCAACTCTTGGAGGAGTACCTGTTTTCATTCTACCAGCTTCAAAACCTAAGTTAGTTAAACATTCAGTCAAACCTACAGAATTAGATTCAGCAGCCCTACCACCACCAAAATTCTTTTCACCTAAATGAATTAAACCGTTTAAGAAAGTACCATTGGTTAAAACTACAGACTTTGATTTAATGGTCATACCTATCCCAGTAGTCACTCCAACAACCTTATCATCTTCAACCAGAAGACCGGTACACATGTCTTGCCAGAAATCAACATTTTTATTTGATTCGAGTAACAAACGCCACTCTTCTGCAAAACGCATACGATCACTTTGTACACGTGGAGACCACATGGCTGGACCTTTTGACATATTAAGCATCCTAAATTGAATGGCACTATTGTCAGTAACAATTCCTGAACCACCTCCTAAAGCGTCAATCTCACGTATAATTTGACCTTTTGCAACACCACCCATAGCAGGATTACAACTCATTTGGGCAATAGTATTCATGTTCATTGTTACTAAAAGTACAGATGAACCTAACTTAGCTGCAGCATTAGCGGCTTCGCAACCAGCGTGACCAGCACCAACAACTATAACATCATATTCTTTTAACATATAACTCAAATTTATGTTTCACGTGGAACATACAAAGATAAGTAATGATTTTCTTTAGATCTCATAAGTGATGATTCTTCAAGAGTTTTATCTTTATATCCACACAAATGAAGAATACCATGAACGATAACTCTACACAACTCACTGATATACAATACATTATTAGTTTTAGCATTATCTAAAACTCTTTCTAATGATATAAAAAGATCACCTAAAACTTCTTTATCATAACAATAATCAAAAGTAATTATATCAGTATAATAATCGTGAGAAAGGTGTTCAATGTTCATTTTTAATAAATAATCATCGGAACAGAAAATAATGTTAATTTCATTAAGGATTAGAGCTTCGCTTTTACAAACTAAGGATAACCAACTAATTAATCCATCCTCATCAAGGTTAGGAGAATCAATATCTTCAGAGAAAAAATTAACCATTTACTTAGTAAAATAAATATTTACAGATCTTCCTGAATCGGAAAACTCAACATCGTCAGCTAAACTCTTCATTAGGTAGATACCACGACCATTTTCTTTCTCAATATTATCTGGAGAAGTAGGGTCAGGTAAGATAGTAAAATCGAAGCCATCGCCTTGATCTGTAACAGAAAAGCAAAATTCAGTATCTGAATTACCAACGTATAAACTAACAGATAAATCTTTACTTAATTTATTACCATGTTGAATAGCATTATTAACAGCTTCAGTTACAGATATCAATACATTACCATAGGCGTCATCATTAACACTAAGATCTGCACAGACCTTATCGATAAGAGATTCTACAGCTGTGATAGATGAGAAATCAGATGGAACAGAAATATTATTAACAATTGTAAAGCCTTCTTTCATACATTGATCATTTGTTTTTATGCATTAATTAAAAAAACATAAAATTCAATTAAACTAAATATTAACCCAAAAGATTCTAAAAACCATTATTAAAAAATTCGTTTGCCTTGTCCTTATAATATTTTCTATATAAAGGATCAATCGTACGAAAAAATTCAAGCTCTTTGAGTTTTTGATTCTTATACTCCTCAAACTTGATTTGGTTACCATTTTCAAAAACTTTTCCAGATTTAGATTCTCTTTTGTCCTCGAAACCTCTTTCTAGTAAAGCGTTTTCAGACTCTAATAATCTAGTTAAAATACTATGTTGACGATTAATCATAGAAGAAGAAAACTTTTTATTAACTAAATCTTTTTCTTGTTCATTTAAATCGTTAATTAAATCATTTAATTGATTACCTGTACCTTTTCCATCTTTGTTTAAATCATCTCTAATAGATTCTAATTTAGTACGAATCATGGATTGTTGTGCTGCCATTTTAGAAAAATCTTTGGGAGATAAACCAAAAGGAGAGGAAGAGCCAGGTTGATCACCACCAGGATTAGAACCCTTTTTCATTTGTTCAAGTTGTTCTTTAAGTAATTCCTTCATATCACCAACTTGACCATCACCAGATTTTGGTTTACCCTTCATCCCGGGATTATCGCAAGAACCACCACCCGGCATATCGCTGTTCATTTGACTTTGCATAGATTCTAAGGATTCATTTAATAAAAGCGCGAGGTTATTAAAAGAAGTCATTACAGTTTGTTGATGAATAGATAAAGGTCTTTTGCGATGTTCGTCTATATCATCTGTGATAAAAGAGAAATTCTTAAAAATTGTATTGAGTTCTTTATCAACAAAGGATGCAATTTTAGGTTGACGTTTCGCAAGATCATTTAGACTATCTCTTATAGAAGAAGAATTATCTATGATTTTTTGCTGAGAAAGGGCAAAAGTTGAGTAAGAAGGAGAATCATCATTCACATAAAAAAACTGATTTAGAACTTCTTCTTGATTAAAACTAACTGTTATAAGGTTTTTTAGAATCATACGAAGAGTAGAAATATCCTCTTCCTGTTGTTTTTTATTAGCTTCTTTTTGCTTAGAGTCAAGTTGTTCTGAAAGATCTTTCATTACATCAGATGCTTGCTTTTGATTATCAGAAGCTTTACTATTCTTAGACTTATTTAAAAATTCTTTGGCCTGACTTAAATTCTTATCGATATCCTTTAGATATAATTCAGGATTTCCTAACTCCATTGGTTTAGATAGTTCTTTATTTAATTGATTTAAAACATCTAAATCTTCTTTTATTTCATTAAAACGATCTTCAATATTGGATTGTTTTTCAATAATATCATCTTTAGACAAATTTTCGTTAGCTATTTCATCCTTTAAAGAATTTTGATCAATTGATAATTTATTTAACTCTTTTTCTATAGCATCAATTTTTTCATTAACCTGAAGCTTTTTGAGCATTTCAATACTACGATCGAGTTGCTTATTCATATCATCGGAAGATAATTTTATGTCATCAACATTTTCTTTTTGTAAATTAGGATTATCATTCTTTTTGATAAGCTCCTCTAATTTGTTGAGTAAATCTAATAGCTCATCATCTATAACCTCACTTAATAATTCATTTATAAGCTCTTGTTTTTGAGAAATAGACTCATCTATTTGAGATAATGATTCCATCTCTTTAGAACTCTCTTTTAGATCATTTTGAATAGATTCTAAAACTTCTTTTAAGTTATTTTGTGTTTCTTTGAGTTCATTTATTTGTTGAAGTTTATTAAAATCAGAAGATTTGTTATTTAAAACATCTTTTTTTAAGCGATTAACTTTCTTTTTAAAATCAATAGATTTATCCATTAAAGAAGATAAATCTGATTTAGCATTAATCAAAGAATTATCTCTATCATCATTTAGCTCATTAAGATTTGGTAATTCATAAGAATAAACTAAGCTCTTAGTAGTTTTACCATCATGAATAGCATCATTATCAGTAATAGTAAAATAATAATGTACTTTATCTTCCAAACTTAAGTTTGTATTAAGGAAATCGAAAGAAAAAACAAAACTAGAAGCTGTTCCAGATATTTTTTTTACTGGCAATCGAAATGTTTGATTAATGGAATCAGATTTAACAGTGTAAACAAAATTTAAATGGTCTAAGCCATAATCATCAGAAACAACACCTGAAAAGAAAAATAATGATTTTGAAATAGAATCTTGAATACGTTCTAACGATATAATAGGATAAGCATCTTTAACAACAGAAATGTTAATAGATGTAGTATCTGGAAAAAGATTTTGATTATTATGAAGAATGAAATCTATATTACTAGAAGAATAAAACTGATTTTTAAAATGAAAACTATTGTTAGAAAAACGTAAATCTTTATCAACAAACTTAACATCAACTGAAGTAGTATTATTAGATAAGACATCCCAATTAATTATAGTACCCTCTGGAATAATAATATCACCAACATTATCAATTTTTAGATCATCTAAACCTAAATATTTTGGGTAAGATATATTAGCTACTAATTTCTTTAAAACAGATTTACCAAGAACAATAATAGGAAATTGTTTACTTTCATAATCGTTAGCAATAAAATAAAAGGAAGATGAATTTCTAATATTGGTTAAAGTGTAAGAAAAAGAATTTTTAGCTGTTTTATCCATCAGAAAAATTCCATTAGCACAAACTATATAAACTTTAAAAGGTAAAATATCCCCTTTAAGAGTAAGATTAATATCTAGATCTTCACCTTCAACAACATTATATTTGTTTTTATTTAAATTGAAAGTAAAAGGTGCGACAGGCTTGAATTCCTCTTTAAAATAAACAACTCGTTCAACAGATTGTGTAAAATATTGTGGTAGAAAAGAAGATATTACAATAAAAACTAAAAGAAGAGGGAGTATATAGAAGAGGTATTTTCTATTATTTGCTTTTATATTTATTGAAGAGGAAAAGTTAAAAGTAGAAAGAGAAGAAGCTCTTTGTGAGACACTAGCTCTAATAAGATCTAAGTTAACGGTTTGATTAGAAATATCATCATTTAACTGTAAAGTATTTAGAAGCCTATCTGAAATATCTGGGAAAAAATTACCAATAATAAAAGCTGCTTGATTTCTTGAAATACGTTTACCAAATGAAAATAATTTAAACAGAGGTCTTAAAAAATAATATGAAAAAATATATATGTTTATACCAACAAAAGAAAAAAGAAGTATACCACGTACAATTGAATTAAATCTTCCAAAATATTCAAGTGTCGTGATAAAAAGAAAAGTAATACCGAGCGTAAGAATAAAGAATAGTAAACCTTTAACCATTTTATTCTTATAGTATTTTCGAATAAATTGATCAATTTGATCTAATAAATTGTTATATGCTTCCATACGCAAAATGTGTATTATCTTACTAAGATAAAAGTTATTTTATAACCTCCTTGTTTTACAACATTTGATTTCAGTTATTATTTAAAAGTTAGATCGCTAATAATGAGAAGGGTAACTAATGATATATTATTTGTTAGAAGTATTATGCAGTAGATACTTTTTAATTGTCAAATTATTTGTCGTAACATTCTAGTATTTGCGAATATAAAAACTTGAGGATGTGCATAAAATAATATTTTGTTAGTTTAAATATTACGAAAAAGAATAGTCAAACTCAGGTTAAAAGTAAAAATAGGATTAAGGAAACATAAAAAGGATATTAAAAACAATTAAACTATCTTTGCAAAAAACAAAAAGATATGTCTGAAAAACCTGTTAGAGTTAGATTTGCACCATCACCAACTGGACCTCTTCATATGGGAGGAGTTAGAACCGCATTATATAATTACTTATTTGCTAAGAAAAACAATGGTACTTTTATAATACGTGTTGAAGACACAGATCAAACTAGATTTGTACCTGGCGCACAAGAATACATTATGGAATCACTTAAATGGTGTGGTATAATGCCTACTGAAGGACCAGGTATTGGAGGTGATTTTGGACCATATATACAATCAGAAAGAAAAGAAATGTATAAACCTTTTGCTGAAGAATTAATAGCAAGTGGAAATGCATATTATGCTTTTGATACTCCTGAAGAATTAAATGCAGTGAGAGAACAGGCAAAATCAATGGGAATGCCAAACTGGCAATACAATGGAGTAACTAGAGCTTCTTTGAAAAACTCATTAACATTACCAGCAGACGATGTTGAAAAAAGATTAAAAGATGGAGAACCATACGTTATTCGTATGAAAATGCCAAGAAATAAAGATGTTCGTTTTGAAGATTTAATAAGGGGTTGGGTTGTTGTAAATACAAACAATTTAGACGATAAAGTCTTATTCAAAAGTGATGGTATGCCAACTTATCATTTGGCAAATATTGTCGATGACCACACCATGAACATTAGTCATGTAATAAGAGGTGAAGAATGGTTACCTTCAGCTCCACTTCATGTTCTATTATATGAAGCCTTTGGTTGGGAAGCTCCACAATTTGCTCATTTACCATTATTATTAAAACCAGATGGAAATGGAAAATTATCCAAAAGAGATGGAGATAGATTAGGTTTCCCTGTATTTCCATTAGAATGGAAAACTGCAGAAGGAGAAATATACTCTGGGTATAGAGAGAAAGGTTATTTTCCAGAAGCTTTTGTAAACATGTTGGCTTTCCTAGGTTGGAATCCTGGAACAACACAAGAATTGATCTCTTTAGAAGAACTTTCTGAAGCATTTTCTCTAGAAAGAGTTGCTAAAGCAGGAGCAAAATTTGATGTAGAAAAAACAAAATGGTTTCAACAAAACTATTTAAGAAATACACCAGATAGCAAACTTGCAGAAAAATTAAAACCATTAGTTGGTGAAAAAGTAAATAACGAAAAGTTAGTTACAATGGCAAAACTAATGAAAGAAAGAGCAACATTTATGCAAGATATGGTAGATGAAGGGGGTTATTTAATTAGTCAACCTGAAAACTATGATGAAAAAACCTTAAAGAAGAAGTGGAAAGATAATACTGCCGAAATAATGGAAGAATGGAAAACAAAATTGAATTCAATTTCTGATTTTAATTCTTCTAATATAGAAACTGAATTTAAAACTTTTTTAGAAGCAAAAGAATTAGGAATTGGGGCTGTTTTACCAAACTTTAGATTGCTATTAACAGGAAATGGAACTGGACCAAGCATGTTTGAAATTTCAGAATTTCTTGGAAAAGAAGAATGTTTAAGCAGAATGGAAATAGGATTAGAAAAAGTCACAAGACTTAAGACCGCTTCGCTTTAGATAATAGACATAAGACTTATGAACTATATTTATATTAATTCTGTTTATCAGTCTAAAATCTAATTTCTAACGTCTAAAATCTAGATAAATGAAACACACTATTGAGGTTAACGGAATAAAATTGTATGCATTTCATGGGTGCTTACCTGAAGAAGGTAAAATAGGAGGTAATTATGTTGTTGATGTTACTTTAACTACTGATTTTTCTAAAGCTGCAAAAACAGATGAGTTGATTGAAACAATTGATTATGTTGATATTAATTTAATCGTTAAAGAAGAAATGGCAATACGTTCAAAATTAATAGAACATGTTGGTCAAAGAATCTATGATAGAATTTATAAAGAAATTCAAAACATTGAGAAACTGAAAATAAAAGTGACTAAAATATGTCCTCCTATAAATGGAGATGTAAATGATGTTGCAATTATTATTGAAGATTAATTAAATTTTCAAAAAAATTATTACCTTTGGCATAAGATAGGGTCTCATGGCCGAGCGGTTAGGCAGCGGTCTGCAAAACCGTCTACAGCAGTTCGAATCTGCTTGAGACCTCTCAAAAACCCTTGACATAACTGTTAAGGGTTTTTTTTTAACTTAAAATTTATGAAGTTTTTTTACTACATATTACTAATTTTCCTATTTAACAATAGCCTAATTGCTCAAGTTTATAATAAAGCTGACAATAAGAATTACATGGACTCCACATTTACTGTTGAGTTTGGTGGTGAAGTAATCGAAAAGTATGCTAATGGAAATATCAAAAGAATTGGTCATTATCGAAATGGAAAAGCGAATGGTGAATTCAGTACATTTTATCCTAATGGACAATTAAATTCTAAAAGTTTTTACAAAGATGGTAAAGAACAAGGAGAATGTATTTTATTCTTTGAAAATGGAAAAACACTTTATAAAATTACTATTGATGAAGGGGTTTTAAACGGTCCTTTTTCTCTTTATCATGAAAATGGAAATATTTTTCAAGAAGGAACCTACAAAAATGATGTGTATCAAGGTGAGTGGAAAGAATACTTTGAAAGTGGAAAATTAAAACATAAATGCTTTTATAAAAATGGCAAGCTAGATAGTTTAAGTTTTAATTATTTCGAAAATGGAACAACTGAATCTGTTATAAACTTTAAAAATGGTTTATTAAAAGGAAAAAGTATAGTATATTATAACAATTCTAAAATAAGAGCTGAATCAAACTATACAGATGGCTCTTTAAATGGTTCAGTTATTTTCTATAACAATGAAAATAAAGTTGTTTATAAAGCTACTTATTTTGACGGAAAGAAAACAGGGTTAGAGTTCAATTATAATTCTGAGGGTAAGATAAGAAGTATTAGAAGTTTTGTAAATAATAGGCTACATGGTTTATCTGTTTATTACTATCCAACTGGCAAAATAAAATGTTTTGAACGTTATGAAATTAACAACGAGGTCAAAACAAAGTTTATAGATATATTTTCTTCTAAATTTTATAAAAATAAATTACCACAATAAATCAAAAGCTTAATATTGATTTAATAAATTTAATATTAAACTAATAATGACTCTTTTTAAATAATATAAAATTAATTCTGCTCAAATATACTTCTCATTAAGTACTCTTTAATTTGCATTATAATTAAAATGTAAAAAAATGAAAAGAAAGTACTTAGTATTTTTAGGTTTATCCTTTATTGCAAAACTTACACCTACTTACTCTCAAGACCTTAAACATCTTGCAAGTTATGAAGCTGGAACAAGTGATGCCGCAGAAGTTGTAGCTTATGACAAACAATCGAAAAAAGCAGTCTTTACAAGTTCGAGTGCGAATAGTTTCTCTATTGTAAACATTCAAAATCCCAATTCTCCTGTATTAATAAAAGAAGTTTCTTTAGTATCTTATGGTGGAGGACCTAATTCAATAGATATTCATAACTCTACTATAGCTATAGCTATTGAAGCAGATATTAAAACAGATGCTGGTAAAGTAGTGTTTTTTGATATGGATGGTACGTTCTTAAAAGAAGTTACTGTTGGATATTTACCAGATATGTTAACTTACACAGAAGACGGAACTAAAATTGTAGTTGCAAATGAAGGTGAACCAAACGACGATTATACAATCGATCCTGATGGTTCAGTTTCAATTGTTGATTTATCTTCTGGTGTTTCCAATGCTTCTGTTACCTCTATTGAGTTTACAGATTATAACACTAAAAAAGCATATTTAATAAACAAAGGAATTAGAATTTTTGGAAATGATGGTGCTAGTACTGTAGCACAAGATCTAGAACCAGAATACGTGACAATTTCAAAAGATGGTACAAAAGCATTTGTTAATTGTCAAGAAAATAATGCATTAGTCGTTGTTGACCTAACAAATAATAATGTTTTAGATATTTTACCATTAGGTTTTAAAAACCATAAGCTAGGAACTCCAAGTGTAGAAAGTTATATTTTAAATGAATTAGTTTCAAACTGGCCAACTTTAGGTACTCCAGAATACGATGGAGGTCAACCAACAGTTAATTTGGGTGGTTTTTCTGGTTTATTTTATGATGAAACAGAATCTACAACAACAGATCAAGTATTTTATGCAATACCAGATAGAGGACCAAATGCTAGTCCTGTTGCAAAAGCAGACGTAAGTCCAGCTGTTACTCAAAATTTAAGACCTTTCAAACTTCCTGATTACCAATCAAGAGTAGTTAAGTTTACTTTAAATAAAAATACTGGAGCAATTACTTTAGATTCTCCTATATTATTAACTAGAAAAGATGGTACCACTCCAATATCAGGAAAAGGAAATATACCTGGTGTAGATGAAGTACCAGTAGCATATTCTAGTTTGGGTACTACTTATGCGAATGAAGATTATACAGATGCAGCAAATTTAAAATACCATGCTTTAGCATATGATGAATTAGGTGGTGATTTTGAAGGAATTTTGAAAGATAAAAATGGAAAATTCTGGATGTGTGATGAATACAGACCAGCTATTTATAACTTTGAAGACGATGGAACTTTAATTGAAAGATATGTAGCTACAGGAACATCAGTACTAGGAACAAATCCTATGCCTGTAGATACTTATGGAAAAGAAACTTTACCAAGTTTATATGCTAGTAGAAGAGCAAATAGAGGTTTTGAAGCTATTGCATATGATGAAGTAAACCATATCGTTTATGCTTTTATTCAATCTCCAATATACAATCCTGGAAGTTCAACTAAAAACACATCAGATGTAATAAGAATTTTAGGAATTGATGCAACTGATGGAACACCTGTTTCAGAATATGTTTATCTTCTAGAAAGAAACAAAGAAAGTGGTTTTTCATCTTCAAGAGTAGATAAAATTGGTGATGCTAATTACATAGGTGATGGAAAATTTTTAGTAATAGAAAGAGATTCTGAAGGTCCTGAAGCAAAATCAGGTAAAAAATACGTTTATGAGATAGATATCAATTTTGCTACAAATATTTTAAATAATCCAATTGCAAGAAGAGATGCTGATCAGGTAAACCCAACTTTAGAAGAAATGTCAGCTGATGATATTTTAGATAATGATATTATAGCAGTTCATAAATATAAAGTTCTAAACTTACCTTCAGTGGGATATGCAAGTTCTGACAAAGCAGAAGGAATCGCATTATTACCAAATAATGAAATAGCAGTATTAAACGATAACGATTTTGGTTTAGCTGGTGCAGGAATAACTGATAATAGTGTTTTAGGAATAATTTCTTTTGATGACGACTATGGTTTTGATGCTAGTAATAGAGATGATGCAATCAATATAACTAATCACCCAACATTAGGAATGTATATGCCTGACGCAATAGCAAGTTATGATGTAGATGGTATTACCTATATAGTTACTGCAAACGAAGGTGACTCTAGAGATTACGATGGTTATTCAGAAGAAGTAAGAGTAAAAGACTTAATATTAAATACAGACTATTATCCAAATGCAGCAGCATTACAAGAAGATGAAGACTTAGGAAGATTAAAAACAACCGTAGCAAATGGAGATTATAATAATGATGGTGAACACGAACAAATATATTCTTATGGAGCTCGTTCATTTTCAATATTTGATCAATATGGAAATTTAGTTTTCGATAGTGCTGATGATTTTGGTCAATTAATTGCTTCAGAAGAACCTACTTTATTTAATGAAGACGAAGCAGAATTAGATGGAAGATCAGATGATAAAGGTGTAGAACCAGAAGCTGTTGGTATCGGTGAGATTGATGGAAAAACTTATGCTTTTATTGGATTTGAAAGACAAAGTTCAATAGTAGTTTACGATATTACTAATCCTTTTGCTCCGGAGTTTATAACTTTCTATACGAACAGAGTAGATAATAATGGTACAATTGAAGGAGATGTAGCTCCAGAAATTATTAAATTTATTAAAGCAGAAGATAGTCCAAATGGTCAAAATATGCTTTTAGTTGGTTATGAAGTATCAGGAACAATGTCAATGATACAAATTGGTGAAGATGTAGCTTCAATTAGTGAAGAGGTTATGAACAATTCTTTTAAAGTATATCCTAATCCAGTAAACGATAATCAAAATCTACAATTTAATAAAAATATAACTGGTAATGTATTTGATATGAGTGGTAAAAAAGTACTTACTATCAATAATAGTAATACAATATCAGTTAAAGAATTAAATGAAGGTGTATATGTAATAAAAACTGAAAATAACGGAACTAAAAGATTCCTTAAATTTTAATAACATTTTTTAAACCTAAAAAAGGGACTTATCATTGTGATAAGTCCCTTTTTGTTTATAATAATAATAAAGACTAATATTAATTACAACTAATTTTATTCACTCTATTCTGATGTCTACCTCCTTCAAATTTTGTAGAAAAGAAAATATCTACGATGCTCTTTGCTTCTTGATCCGTGATAAACCTAGCTGGTAAAACTAAAATGTTTGCATCATTATGTAAACGAGCTAATTCAGCTATTTCAGCTTTCCAAGAGATAGCAGCTCTAATTCCTTGATGTTTATTAGCTGTCATACTAATTCCATTACCTGAACCACAAATTAAAATACCTTTTATATCCGTTGAACCTTCAACTAATGAAGCAACTGGATGAGCAAAATCTGGATAATCTACACTTTCAGAAGAATGACAACCAAAATCTCTCATTTCATATCCTTTATCAGATAAGTAAGATTTTAAACTTTCTTTTAATTCATATCCTGCATGATCAGAACCTATTGGAATAGTAATATTTGACATAATTATTGTTTTTTCACAAAGTTAACTTATATCAACATTTGATACAATATATAAACAATATTAAAATGAATAATTTGTAAACATCTAATAATCAGTTTATAAAATTTTGTTTTTCAAACCACTTGAATAGTATAAATGTTAATATCTGTTTATAAATAATGAAATAATAAATTAGTAAAATCAAAAAATTATTACAAACCAACTAATAAATAACATAAACACTAATAGTTAGATAAATTTTTACATCATTTACAAACCTTTTTAACACACAATTAATCTTAAGTTTATAATAAAGAAATAAACAAAGTAAAAAACATACTAAATGTTAATAGCTTATTAATTATTCTGCTAATCAATACGATAAGTATATTTTAAATGTTAATAAAGTCTCTTATTTAAATGATAACTCAATAAAACAATAAAAATATGTATTCATTATAAACATATCAACACTCTTAATAAATAGAATAAGTTTCTTTAATTTAAAAAAGTTTAAATATTATATATTAGATAAAAGAGAATTTAAACAGATTAGGAATTTTCTTTAAATTTTGTTAGCTTAAGTATAACCCCTCAATATTTATATATAAGTAATTGATAATTAAGTATTTATTTAATTTAAAAGTTTGATTTTTTTAACATTTAAAAGTAATTACTTATCTATATAGACTATTTTTTTTTGTACTTTTAAAAAATCATAGAAAGTTTATAATATGTCAAAAATTAAAGTATTTGTTGTCGAGGATGAGTCAATTGTTTCAAAAGATATTCAAAACAGTCTTTTAAAATTAGATTATGAGGTTGTTGGAAATGCATCTTCGGGCGAAAAAGCTTTAGAGAAAATTAAAGAACTTTCTGTTGATATTGTTTTAATGGATATCATGTTAAAAGGAGATATGAGTGGAATTGATGCAGCAGAGGTTATAAAAAATGATTATGCTATTCCAATTATATTTTTAACTGCTTATGCAGATGAAGATACTTTAGCTAAAGCAAAAATTACTGAACCTTATGGTTACATATTAAAACCTTTTAAAGAAATAGATTTACAGACATCTATTGAAATGGCTATTTATAAACATAAAAAAGAACAAGAGGTTAGAAAAGAAAGAGATTTTTTATATTCAGTTGTAGATCATAAAGAGAAAAATCAAGATTTTATTTTTGTTAAAGCAAATAGTAAATTAATTAAAATAAATACAAAAGATATTTTCTTCATAGAAGCATTAAAAGATTATGTTGTAATCAATACCTTAGATACTCGTTATACAATTCATTCTACCATGAAAGAAATTGAATTAAAGATGGGTAAAGAGGACTTCTTAAGAGTACATCGTTCTTTTATCGTAAGAATTGATAAAATTGCAAGCATAGAATTTCCTAATTTAACTTTAGAAAACGATAAAAAGACTATTCCAATAGGTGGTTCTTTTAGAGAAGAGCTAAATAATAGAATTAGATTAGTTTAGTTTCAATATTTGAAACTTATAATGGGAGTCAAGCCTGTAGTTAGAAGTTAACTATTAGTTATAAAAAATACTTTTACACTAATTCTAAATCTATTTGTCTTTTTCCTAGATGAACTTCGTAGATCCTTACTTTTACTTTATCTCCAAAATTATATTCTTTACCAGTATTATTTCCAATGATACAGAATTTAGATTGATCGAAATAAAAACGATCTCCTGGTAAATCGTTCATGGTAATTAAACCTTCACATTGGTTTTCATCCATTTTAACAAACATTCCAAAATCAGCTAATCCAGATACAGTACCAGTAAATTCTTCTCCTATTTTATCTTGTACATATAATACTTGGAAAAATTTAGTAGATTCTCTTTCAGCATCTACAGCTTTTCTTTCCATTCTAGATATACGTTTGCACGTATCCTCTAAAGCACTTCCATATCTATGTTTTTTATGTGTTAATTCTTCTTGTAAAATTCTGTGTACAATTAAATCAGCGTATCTTCTAATAGGAGAAGTAAAATGAGTATAATCTTTAAAAGCTAAACCATAATGACCAATATTTTTAGTTTCATATGAAGCTTTAGCCATTGATCTAATAGCCATTGTTTGAATTAAAGAATATTCATTAGTTAAGCGAATATCATTTAATAACTTATTAATATTTTTTGAAATTTGTTCAGGATTATCAAAGTTTACTTTGTAACCAAATTTATCAATAAATACACTAAAAAGACCAATTTTAGTGATATCAGGTTTATCATGACATCTATAAACAAAAGGAATAGGATCTTTTCCTTTAGCAGCTTTATTAATAAATTCTGCAACCTTTCTATTTGCTAATAACATAAATTCTTCAATTAATTTATGTGCATCTTTTGAAGTTTTTATAACAATATCTACCGGAATACCTTCTTCATCTAGAACGAAACGCATTTCTTCAGACTCAATACTTAAAGCTCCATTTTTTAAACGTTTACCTCTTAATGTTTTAGCTATCTTGTCAAGTGTTAGAATTTCATTCTTAAAATCACCTTCTTTACCTTCAATAATTTCTTGAGCTTCTTCATAAGTGAATCTTCTATCTGAATGTATTACTGTTTTACCAAACCATTCATTAAATACTTTTCCGTTTTCATCCATTTCAAAAACCGCTGAAAAACTATATTTATCTTCATGAGGTCTCAAAGAACAAGCTAAGTTTGACAATTGTTCAGGTAACATAGGAATAACTCTGTCAACTAAATAAACAGAATTAGCTCTTTTTAATGCTTCCACATCCATAGCAGATCTAGGAGTTACATAATGACTTACATCAGCGATATGAATTCCTACTTCTAAATTTCCATTATCTAATTTTTTAAAAGATAAAGCATCATCAAAATCTTTAGCATCTTTTGGATCAATAGTAAAAGTGGTAATTTCTCTAAAATCTCTTCTTTTTTTAATTTCTTCTGGATCTAAATCCATTCCAACAAATTCAGCTTCTGAAACAACTTCGTTTGGAAATTTATAATCAATACCATTGTTACATAAAATACTGATCATTTCCGTATCGTTAGAACCTGTTTTACCTAACACCTCAACAATCTCACCGTAAGGATTACCAGCAGATTTAGGCCATACAGTAATTTTAGCAATAGCTTTTTGTCCATCTTTAGCCCCTTTCAATTTTTCTTTAGGAATAAAAATATCTTTATTCATTTTTACATTATCGGGTAGTAAAAAAGCAAATTTATCGTGCATTTGAATTGTACCTACAAATTGTGTTTTTTCTCTTTCAATAACTTCAATAACTTGACCTTCAATCTTCTTTTTTCTTTGATTAAGAATTTGAATTTTTACTTTGTCTCCGTTTAAAGCTTGTTGAGTATTATTTGCAGCAATAAAAATATCATTTTCTTGTCCATCAACAGTAACAAAAGCAAAACCTTTAGAAGTAACCGATATAATACCTTCCGCTATTTTTCTATTAGAAGAATTTAATTTAAAAGTGTCATATGAAACAGCTGTTAAAGTATCTTGTTTCACTAAATCTTTAAGTACAGTAAATACTAACGTTCTTAAAGAGCCATCTTTAGCATCAACTAAATCACATATTTCTTTATGAGAAAAAACGGTATCTGGTTGTTTTTCTAACATTTTACGAATAGTATGAGCTAAACTTTGTTTTAATTTATTAGATTTTTTACCGTAATTATTTTTTTTATTTCTCATAATTTATTTCTAAAAGATGTACTAATTTAAGTATAATATAAGGAGAAAAAGGTTTAATAATAGATTATTCAATAATATAATTGCATTTGGTTTTTATAAAAACTATCTTTAAATGAATTAATAATTAATTATTACCAATCAAGAGATAATATGAAAAAGAAGTATTATTTATTGATGATTGATTAATAACTTTGTAAAAAAAATATAAAATGATGAATTCAAGAGTTCAAGAAGCAATAAATGATCAAATTTTAAAAGAAGCATCTTCTTCATATTTTTATTTAGCAATGGCATCTTGGTCAGAAAATCAAGGTTTGAATGGAACTGCTAAATTCTTATATGCTCAATCTGATGAAGAAAGGTTTCATATGCTTAAATTAATTAAGTTTATTAATGAAAGAGGTGGAGTGGCAGTTATACCAGCTATTTCAAAACCACCTGTTGAATTTGATAACCTTGAAAAGGTATTTGAATTATTATTGGAGCATGAAATAAGTGTAACAGAAAGTATTAATAATTTGGTTGATATTTGTTTACAAGAGAAAGATTATACTACTCATAACTTTGTTCAATGGTACGTTTCTGAACAATTAGAAGAAGAAGCATCTGCTCGTTCAATTTTAGATAAATTAAAATTAATTGATGGAGATAAAGGTGGTATGTATATGTTTGACAGAGATTTAGAAAAATCAACTATTCTAAATGAACCAACAGATGCTAATATATAGATCAATAAAATAATGTTTTTATGAAGTTACACAATTGGCTTTTTGTCATTATTATACTTTTTTCAAAAAGCCTACTTCATGGGCAAACTACTTATAGATTTAATAATTATACCATAAATGAAGGACTTTCTCAAAGTTCTGTAACATGTATTATTCAAGATAATACAAATAGTTTATGGGTTGGAACGCAAGATGGATTAAATAGATTTGATGGTAAATCATTTGAAATATTTAATTCTGATGAAACAAAAGGTATTGAAAGTGAATATATTAGATGTTCTTTCAAGACGAAGAATGGTGATTTATGGTTTGGTACTTCTAATGGTTTAACAAAATATGATGTTAAAAAAGAAGTATTTAAAACATATTTAACCTTAAAAAAAACACCTCTTCAGATAGAAAAAATAACAGTAGA
>Ga0228614_1000178_pt1 | contig 38618 bp, 31 predicted proteins | sample 15DmetaG_FD_190531 | JGI IMG/M metagenome (GOLD analysis project Ga0228614, IMG submission 190531) | Seawater microbial communities from Monterey Bay, California, United States - 15D | ecosystem: Environmental > Aquatic > Marine > Coastal | place: USA: California | collected 2016-10-13
CACAGAGTTAGTTACAATTAAGTCAATTTCGTATAATCCTGGTGTATCATAAGTATACTGTCCTGGATCAACAAATACACCATCTCCATTTCCCATTTGATACTCATAAGTAGCATCTGGGTGAGAAAATGTGGATGTACTAGTCATGTCAAGAGGAATACCACTACAAATTGTATCAGTAGATAAATTAAAACTAGCATCTACATTTGTAATGTAAAGAGTTGTTTCTATACTATCAGCACAACCAGTTGTATTGTTCAATATAACTTGTTTTATTGTATAAGTTCCAAGAGAGTTATAAACATGGGAAGTATCCCCATTATCGTTGTCAAATATTTCATTACTATTTAAAACTACATCAGGATCACCGGGAACTCCCCATCTCCAAATCATGCTAACATCGTCTGAATTTTCTCCTGTAATAGCATCATCTATAACGTTAACTGTTAGAGGAAAACTGGATGGATTACAAAACAAATTAGGACTGTTAAAGCGAGCGATCGGTGCTTGTATAAATACTTGATCCGCTTTAGAAGTAGTTTGTTCACACCCCCTAAACATTACTGCTAGTTCAATGTCAAATAGTCCTGTATCGATAGGGAAATCATATATAGGGTTTTCTTCAGTATCTGTTCCACCGTCACCAAAATCCCATAAATAAGACACTTCATTTGGGTCATGCGCTGCAGAAATTACAGAAAGATTTGTAAATGTAACATCTGTTTTTGCACATACACTAATTGGAAGCATTGTAAAATCAACGACATCAATTGCCCCTACTTCTATATATTGTGGCTGATTTAATATATTTCCACAACCATTTTGTGTTTGAATAGTAAGACTAATATCATAGGTGCCTATATTGTAAGTATGTGGAGGTGGGTTTTGCCCATTAAAGGTTGTGCCATCACCGAAATCCCAAATCCAACTAATGATTGGATTGGAAGGGTCTGGAGAGAAAGATTGGTCTGTAAATTGAATAACTAATGGATCACAACCACTGGTTGTATCTGTAATAAAATCTGCAAGTGGTGGACCAACAGTAATCATGCTATCCATAGTTACGACTCCTTCACAACCAAATGTGGTCATGCTTAAAGAAACATTAAAAGTGCCATCTCCATTATAAGTTTGAGAAGGAGGTGTTTCACCGTTAAAAGTATTCCCATTGCCAAAGTCCCAAAGGTAAGTTGCTGAAGGATCACCAGATGTATTAGTGAAGTTAACATCTAATGGGGAACAACCACCAATAATATCCGATGTAAAAGTTGGTGTAGGTTCATCAACGATTTCTACAGTTATGTCGGTGGAGCTATTGCATCCAGAAATTGTGTTTTGAGAAGTTAAAGAAACAGTGTAAGTACCGACACTAGAAAATGTAAATTCAGGATTTTGAAGGTTTGATGATTGCCCATCGCTTGTTGTCCAAGACCAATCATTAGCACCAACAGTAGAAGCGTCAGAAAAAGGAATTGGTGAATCTATACATCCGCCATCTGGGGCAGTAATACCTGCGTCATAATTAGAAACGACTATGTTTTCAGAATAATTTGTCACACAATTTGTGGTAGTGTTTGTAACGGTCAATTGTGTAATGTAATTTCCATCAGCTCCATAAGTGATAGTTGGAGGAGTAGAAAGAGAAGAGCTTTCACCATTACCAAAACCCCAAGCATAAGAAAATTCAGGCCCACTAGAAGATAAGTTGGTAAAATCAACATCAAATGGAACAGAACAACCATTTCCAGAAATTGAAAAATCAACATCAGGATTGGGGAAAACAGTAATGTAATCCAATTTAATTTCAAAATCCGTTCCACCATCCGATATTACGGTGAGCAATACTTGATAAGTTCCTGCTGTTGTATAGGTATAACTTGGGTTTGGATCAGATGATTGTCCACCTTCTCCAAAATCCCAATTTGTACTTACTACATTTGCTCCTCCATAGTTGGATAAATCTGAAAAGGTTATCGGGGATCCTGCACAGGTTGTATTAGAACTGACAGTAAAATCGGCTACAGGAGTTTGTGCATTAACAATATTGGAAAGAGTTGTTATGAAAAATAACAGTAATATAGTTTTATATGTCTTTTTAAGTCCTACCAATTTTTTTATAAAATCTAATCTACAAATGTAGTAAAAAGAGGGTGCTATTTCGTTTTAATTACGATTTTGTAAAAGATTAGTTGCTTTATTAACAACCTTTTAGTGTTGAAAAATATTATTTAAGAGAATAGGTAAGTTTGTTTTGTTTAATTATTGTTATATTTGGTTAAACAAAATGGAAATGTATGTTACACTTTACTTTAGATAAAATATTAAGTTTAGAAAAAAGATATAGAGCTTCTTTTATAAATTCTGTTCTTGGTTTCAAAAGCCTTTGTTTGGTAGGAACTAAGAATACTTTAGGAGAATCAAATTTGGCTGTATTTAATTCTTTTTTTCATTTGGGAGCACATCCGCCTTTGATTGGTTTTATCATAAGACCAGATACTGTAGAACGAAATACTTTAAGCAATATCTTGGAGACAAAAAAGTTTACCATTAATCATGTTACGGAAGCTTTTTATAAAAAAGCACACCAAACTTCAGCACGTTATCCGAGTGATACATCTGAATTTGATGAGGTAGGATTGAAAGAAGAGTTAAAAGAAGGCTTTATAGCACCATTTGTTAAAGATTCAAGTATTAAAATTGCATTACAGTTTCGAGAAAAAATCGATATTGAGATTAATGGTACAATAATGATAATTGGGGAAATTCAAGATATTTATTTGCCAGAGGAAATACTTAAAAAAGATGGATATGTTGATTTAGCAGAAGCAGGATCATTAACAAACAATGGATTGGATAGTTACCATAAAGTTGAAAAGTTGGATCGTTTGAGCTATGCCAAGACAGATAAACCTTTAACTTCAATAGAATTATGAATTTCACAGAATTAGATAAAGACAGAATTATTGAAATGGCTTGGGAGGATCGAACTCCTTTCGATGCAATTGAATATCAATTTGGATTAAAAGAAGCGGATGTTAAAGTATTAATGAAACGAGAATTGAAGTTTAGTAGCTATAAACTCTGGAGGAAAAGAGTAGAAAGCTGTAAAACAAAACATTTAAAAAAGCGTGTTGAAGGAATAGATAGGTTTAAATGTAATTTACAAAGAACGATAACCAATAATAAAATTTCTAAGCGATAGAATTTAAGTAAAATGTATTCTTTTTTTTTCCTAATTTACCAAAATGAAAGATTCTTTACTCTCTTCTCCTCTTCAAGGATTTACAGATTTTAGATTTAGGAATGCTTTTCATAAATATTTTGGAGGGATTGATACTTTTTATGCTCCATACATTAGATTAAATGGAAAATTCGTAATTAAAAGTAGTTACCAAAGGGATCTTCTTCCAAAAAATAATTCATCACTTACTGTCATTCCTCAAATCATGACAAATGATGCTGATGAGTTTTTATTTGTTGCAAAATATGTACAAAGTCTAGGGTATAATGAATTAAATTGGAACCTTGGTTGTCCATATCCAATGGTTGTAAACCGTTGTATGGGATCTGGATTGATAAATGATTCTGAAAGGATTAATGCTATTCTCCATAAGGTTTCTAATGAATCAGATATTACCATCTCAATGAAAATGAGAATGGGATATGAGCATAATCGAGAAATTTTAGATGTTTTTCCAATTTTAGATAAATATCCATTGAAAAATATTGCGATACATGCTAGAATTGGAAAACAATTGTATGAAGGAGGTGTAGATTTAGACGCTTTTCAACGTTGTTTAGAGCATACTAATCATAAGATTTATTACAACGGCGATATAACATCTGTTTCATTTTTTAGAGAATTAAAAGAAAGGTTTCCCTCCATTGACCACTGGATGATTGGTAGAGGAATCATATCAGACCCATTTCTTGCCCAAATGATAAAATCAGATAACATTGAATATCCAGAAAATAGAATGGAAATTTTTGGGAAATTTCATGATACTTTGTTCGATGAATACCAACAATCCTTATCAGGATTTAATCATGTCATGTTAAAAATGTATTCTTTTTGGGAGTATTTTTCACAAGCCCTTCCAAATTCAAAAGTTGTTTTAAAAAAGGTGAAAAAGTCAAAATCTATTGAAAAGTATGAAGATGCTGTAAGATGGATTATGGAAGAGAATTAATAACCTCAGATCAATTGTAACTTTTCATTTAAAGCTGTCTGAAAATAAGTAGCAGCAAAGAATACAATATAAATCTATCTTAGGTCAATAGAAATAAAGTTTAGTTTACAACGATAGATTTTACAATTTTTTCAGAAGCACTTTGAAAATGTATAAGGTAGATGCCTTTCGAAAAATTAGAAACGTCAACTTGAGCTTGATTTTTAAAGGTTTCTATTTCGTGTACTATTTGTCCTGTTAATGATGTAATCCTTACATTATCAAAAGTATAGTTATAAGCAACAATTTTTAAAATTGAGTTACCTGGATTGGGATAAATTTTAATTGAATTAACAGGGTTTTTTGTATCTATTGACGCACAAAATGGAGAAGATAATAAAGTTCCAAAATCTGCATCTTCAGACTGTAATTCACTAAAAACAATTCCATTCTCATCTTTGATAGAATAATTTCCTGGATCACAATTAAGAGATGAAATACCATCTCCGTATGTATCATAAAGTTTAAAAGTGTAGCAATTTGGAACCAAGCAAAAAGAATCTAGCAAAGGTACTTGAAGGCCGTCTGAAAAAGGACCGCCACTTGCCACTACTACTTGAGAGTCATTTGCGATTTCCCATCTGTTTTCACTTGCATCACAATAGATACTCAAATCTAAAAACAAAGGCATACCTTCTAAATTCAGAGAAAAACTATAGCTAGCGGTATCATTTTCGCTGTTTTCATCACTAGCAAGTGTGTAATTAAAAATGGTTTGAAAGGTATGGTTTCCATTTTCTAAAGACGTGTCTGGTAGTACGATATCTAATGTTTGAAACGTTACAAGAGTATCCGTAACAAAATAGCTAGAAAAATCCCCATCAAACCCATATTGAATAGTTGCTCCAAACAAGGTATCTATTCCATTATTAAAAATGGTAAAAGAAGGCGTTATACTTTCTCCACAAACCGATAGAAAATTTGCTTGTACATTTGATACACCACCATCAGTAGTATATTTAGCAACTAACGGATCCACTCCATCGATAAATAAAGAACCTAAATTTATTGGGTCTAACCAGTCACTTAATCTACTATCGGTAGTACCTCCACCAGTCCAAGATCTTGAAAATTTACCAAAGGCATCGTTTAAATCATTTGAAGCGGCACCGCAATATGAGTTTCCACCTTGTAATTGTCCAATTGTACGGTGGTTTTGATCAAATAACGGTGAACCTGAAGAGCCTCCTTCTGTAGCACCAAAATCCCAGGATGGTGCTTTCCAGTGACTGTTTTGTTCTATACCTGAGAAAGAGGAAGAAACTGCACTACTGTAATCTACTGATATTTTTTTTACGTCTCCAGAAGGGTGATGTATACAAGTTAGTTCTGTTGCTGGTACATCTCTTCTATCCCATCCATTGTAATATACTCCCCAATTTGGATCTGGTGTAGAATTTAAAAGAGATAAAGTGAAATCTGAAGCACTAAAATTAGAACATAAGGTTGCACCATTAATATTCATTGTAGCTGGTCCGTCAATGGAGGGTGCAGCAGTTCCGCAATCTACTTGTCCTTCAGGAGATTCGTATCTAAAACGAAAAAACCAACCACCAGGATTAGTTCCACAATGTCTTGCCGATAAGAAATAAGGAATAATATTACCAGAGGTATTGTTTACTAAAGACCCTGTACAAAACCCACCTCCGTTTACCATCATTGCAACACTATTCCTTTGATTTTTCCATTCATCTCCTAAAGGACAGTTCACATCAACCTGACAATTACCTGAATTATTCAAACTTTTAGCCAAAGTATCAATATCTTGAAAACCATGTACTATCGTATTTAATCTTAATAAAGACTTACCATCTTGTTCTTTTGGTACATATACTTCAAGGATGATTTCATCACTTTTCAATAACTCAGTTCCCAACATTTTTGAAGGATTGTTGTTCAAAGAAGTATAAGCCCCAACATATTGTTCATGAATAAGATCTACCATGTAAAGGTTCACTCCTTTAGCTAATTCAAACTCATCAAATACTAAGTTTATAGAAACGGCATTTTTAGCTTTGATACCAAACTGATAAATTAAATCACCTGAAGGTAGAACTGTTTTGTTGGAGGATGAGAAAATATCAATGGATACAAGGTGTTCTTTTCCAAAGCGAAAATTCTTTTCTACAGCCTCTCCACTTTTATGTTTAATTGTTTTTTCAATTTCTTCGTGATTGTTAACTTTAGGTGTTATATAATATTGATTTATTTTTTCAACTTTATTCGTTAATAAATATGGCTTACCTAAATCTTTTGTTTGAGAAAAAACAGAATAAGTAAGAAAAAACAAAAAATATAAGAAAAAATATTTTTTCATCGGAGTTGTATAACTTTAGCATGAACCTAATAAGATTCATTGCTAAGATAGAAAAATCATTTTAAAGAAACTAAATCCAACTAAGTTTAATAAATTATTGATTAGATTTACTTAGTAAAAGGTAGATCAATAAGTTTTATCTGTAGAAATTAGAAGGTATAAGTGAGGTGAATAATTCGTTTAGAAAATACTATAAATTATTAATAGCTATTCTTAGTTTAACTGTTTTTCTATTCTATTATTTGAATGTTTTTTCGTACGATTTCTCTAAAAGCATCAATAAATTTCAAAAAGCATTTTCTCAACTTGAAGTTGAAAGAGATATTTTTTTAAAAGAAAATGTAAGTTCATTACAAAAAGAGGAAGAGAAAAGCATTTGGAGAAAAACCATTAAACATCCAGAGCAAAACTTACATATTTACAAAAATGATTCTTTAGTTTATTGGAGTACAAACCAACTTCCAATATTAAGATTTTCGGATATTCACTTCCCTTCAGAAGGGATTATTCACCTTCAAAATGGATGGTATTATGCTAAGATTTCAAAAGAAAAAGATTATACTTTATGTGCTTCCTTTCTTATTAAAAAAGATTACTCTTACAAGAATAAGGAACTTAAGAATGAGTTTGTGGAGAGTTTAACTTTACCATTCTCTACATACATTACATTTGAACAGGAGAATGGTTACCCAATTTATTCAAAAGAAAAGCAATATTTATTTTCCATAAACCCTAACGACTATCAAACTGCGAATGCGACGGAATCAATTGTTTTGATGCTATTACTTCTTTTTGCGATTGTTGCTTGGTTAGTTTATTGGACAGATTTATGGGAAAGAATTTTTAAAAGGAGAAAATGGATCTTTCCACTTTTGATAGTTACCATAAGGTTGATCTCAATTAAGTTTGTTTGGTTTGGATTCATGCATGTTACAGATGCTTTTAAACCAAATTTATATGGAACGAATCTTTGGTTTCCAAATTTCTTTGAATACTTATTGAACGTTATTATTATCTTTTATTTAGTTTATCTTTTTGTTAGAAAGATTAAAAGCATAGAGTCGTTTAAACTAGATAAAATCGTTGCTTTTATTGTTTTATTGCTGTCTTTTGTTTTTTGGAACATTATCTGTTTACTTAATGAAAGCTTAGTCGAGAACAGTTCTATAAACCTAGCTATTGAAAAATTATTTTCGTTGAATACATATTCAGCAATCGCGATTGCAAGTATTGGTTTATTGTTTTATTCTTTTTTCTTATTAATCAATGTAACTGTTGTTTGGCTTAAGAGATTAAATGTTTCTTCAAAAACTATCCTTTTCATAAGTGTCCTTTTTCAGGGCCTGTATTTATTTTTCCAATCTATTTTTGGTGACTACTCTCTTTTAAACGATTTAACACCACTTTGTCTAATTATTATCATTAGTATTCTTCCTCAAGTTGATAAACCTAATTCCAATAAATTTTATTTTGGTCTTATTATATTGTTCTTTTTCTCTCTTGTTCAGTCAGTTAATTTAGTGCATTACAATAAAGAAAAAGAAAAAGGGGAACGAATACTTTATGCCAACCAATTAGCAACAGAAAAAGACGTTTTAACAGAAGTTGAGTATTCTACCTTATCTCCAAAGCTAAAAGCAGATTATTTTCTAAACCGAATGATTAATAATCCAAGGAGAATGGGGCTTTCTGATTTCGAAGATGCATTAGAAAATAGAATATTTAATGGCTATTGGGAACGTTATGAAATGAGTTTTAACCTATTCGACACCAATCATTTTTCGGTTATAAGTCCTTCAATAAACAAAGGAAATCCTTACCAAGAACTAACTCAAATTATTGAAAGTCACGGTGCTCGTTCAGAAATTGATTCAAATATTTTCTTTATAAAAGACTATACAGGACATTACAGTTATATCATAAAACAGCCCCTTTGGAATCAAGATTCTGTAAAAATGGAATTGATATGTACCTTGAAATCTAAAAAAATTCCAGAAGAAATAGGTTTTCCAAGGATTTTAATTTCTACCAAAGCAAAGGTTTTTGAGCCTCTTCAAAACTATTCCATTGCAAAATATTTTCACACACACCTAGTGACAAAATATGGGGTTTTTAATTACCCAACTTCTTACGTGGCTTTGAACAATTGGAAAGAAGTAAAGACAGGCTTTTATGATAAAGATGGGTACAACCATTATATTCTTAAAAAATCAGAAGATGATATTGTGGTTCTTTCCACCAAAAACTTCAATATCATCGAATTAATTACCTCTTTTTCTTATCTCTTTAGTTACTTCGGTTTATTATTATTAATTCCTTTTGTCTTAAATCGTAAAAATATTAAGAAGCTACCTAATGGTTTTTCTCTAGCTTTAAAAATTCAACTTGTTTTAATTAGTCTAGTTTTTCTATCTCTCTTTGCATTTGGATGGGGGAGTGGGCTTTTTGTTAATAGCCAGTACAATGATTACACAGACGATCTGGTTAGAGAAAAATTAAACTCTGTGAAAATTGAAATGGGGGATAAACTTGGGAAAAACAAAAAGCTGACCATTGAAGAACATGGAAATTACATTGAGTTACTTCTCCAAAAATTTGCAAAAGTATTTGTGACAGACATTAATCTTTACGATAAAGATGGTTTTATTTTAGGTGCTTCTCGTCCAAAAGTTTTCAATGTTGGGTTACTAAGTGAACAAATGAACTCCTCTGCTTTTTACCAGATGGATATTCGAGATAAAAGTGAATTTATACACCAAGAAAGTATTGGTGAATTAAATTATTCATCTGCCTATGCTCCATTTTATAATGATAAAGGTAGGTTGTTAGGGTATTTGAACCTTCAACATTTTGGCCAACAAAAAGAGTTTGAAAACAAAATACAACAATTTTTAGTTGCCATTATAAATGTATTTATGCTTTTACTGGCAGTATCTATTGTTGTAGCTATTGTTGTTTCTAATTGGGTTACTTCTCCTTTAAGGATTCTTCAAGATAGCTTTTCTAAATTAAAATTTGGAAAACATAATCAACCAATCGAATATACGAAAGAAGATGAAATTGGAGCTTTGGTGAAGAATTATAATAAAAAGTTGGAAGAACTTGAATTTACTGCTCAACAGCTAGCTCAAAGTGAACGTGAATCAGCTTGGAGAGAAATGGCAAAACAAGTTGCACATGAAATTAAAAATCCTTTAACTCCAATGAAATTAAGTGTTCAGCACTTACTTCGTGTTTACGATCCTTCTGATCCAAAATCTAATGAAAAATTAACAAAAGTTTCTACTTCTATTATTGAACAAATTGATGCTTTAGCAAAAATAGCTAATGAATTTTCTAGCTTCGCGAAATTACCACGACCTAACGAGAAAAAAATGGATTTACTTCCAGTTTTAAAAGGAGTAATTGAAGTATTCAAAGAAGAAGGAAATTTTTCTCTGACGTTTTCTTCAGAAGTCGAAAAGCTTTTCGTTTTAGCAGATAAAGATTTAATGTTGCGAGTTTTTAATAATTTGATTAAGAATGCTATCCAAGCAATAATTGACAAAGATGATGCAGCAATTCATATTCAAGTGAAATTGATTGACTCAAATTATTGTATAGAGTTTATGGATAATGGTTCAGGTATTAAAGAAGAAGTTCAACCTAAAATCTTTGTTCCTTACTTTACAACCAAAGGTACTGGTACAGGACTAGGTTTAGCCATGGTAAAACAAATCATCGAAAATCACCGAGGTTCAATCACGTTTACCTCAAGTGAAGATGGTACAACTTTCTTCATTACGCTTCCTAAGATATAGGGGTGAAAGTGGTCTAAACATATTAAACAAAGAGTCCACTATTTCCTTAAATATTCAAAAACATCTTTGGAAGTAAACAAAGTATCTCCATTTTTATTGGATTTAAGGTGAGTGATTGAAATTGGTTCACTTTTGGGATTGTAATGAATATTAGATTTTGTTTTGGTTACAAATTGGTCATTACTGAAAACAGAGTCAATATAGGCATAACATATTCCTTGATTGTTATAGATAAAATTTCTTTTTTGTTTAAATGGATAATGATTAGCTTCCCAATACAGTACCTTTTTAGGATGAATATCATCGTATGTATAGTTACGAACATTGAACTCGTTGACTTTATTGGTTACTTGGTATTTTTTATAAAAATGATTTGGTGAACCCAATACGATTTCATCTTTAGGGTTTGGAGATATAAGCGAATCGATAGATAATGCACCCCAATATTCAGGAGAAAGGACATAGTATAAATAATCTCCCGTTTCTATATTTTGATATTGTTTAATTAAATTATTAGCATCTATTTTTTCAACTATTTTGTAAGGATTTTTTAATAGGTTCTCATCGAAAAATTCATCTTCCTCTTTATTTTCTATACCGGGATAAAAAACATGTTCTAATTTTGTTTTGAAAAATTCTTGTTTGGGAAACTTCTCTTTTTCATACGAATAAATATGTGATCCTATTTCTTTTTCATCATAATAATTTCGAATAATTAACTTCGAGATATTTCCCTTTTCCGTAAAATAGTATTCTTTTAACCCCTTTAGAGTAAATGATTTATGTTGATTTTCGGTCAATTCTACATCTTCCTTCTCTAGGAAACTCTTTCTAGTTATTCGTTCAATTTTATGATTTTCAATAATCGAATCATTGAACCAATTCGGGAAGGAAATATAATCTTCTTCATTAGTTAATAAGCTAGGCAAATGGATGAAAGAAGGAGTGTAAATGGATTTCTCTTTTCTTTTAAATAACCTTTTTCTACCCTCAGTTGAGCAGTTTAAAAGAAAGAAAATGAAAGTAAAAAGGAGTATTAAATTTTTCATAACAATGTAAAAATAGAGGTTATTTTTGATTTTTATTGCTGTAGCTTAGAACCTCACTTCATTTCCCACTATTTTTGGTATTTTTGTTAAAAAACAATAGGGATGTTAAAGTCAATGACTGGTTATGGAAAGGCAACTTCGTCTTACCAAGGAAAAAGAGTTTCCATAGAAATTAGAGCACTAAATAGTAAATCGTTAGATCTAAATATTCGATGTTCTTCTCTCTATAAAGAATTGGAAGGTGAAATTCGGGGTGTAATCAGTAAAGAATTAGATAGAGGTAAAATAGACGTAAGCCTTAGTATTGATAGTACTGGAGATGCTAAAAACTATGCAATTAATAAAGATTTAGCAAAAGCTTACTATAAAGATTTGAAAGATGTTGCGGAAGCAATTGGTGAAGAATCTGAAGATTACCTTTCTTTGATTTTAAGAATGCCGGATATTTTTATTAATGAGAAAGAAGAGTTAAAAGCAGAAGAAAAAACTTGGATCATTGAATTGTTGAAAGAAGCTTGTGGGCAACTCAATGCTTTTAGAAGACAAGAAGGACTAGCTCTAGAAAAAGAATTTAACGCACGTATTGAAGATATTCGATCACTTCTTTTGGAGGTTCCTAAGTACGAAAATGAACGCATAGATACTATTCGAGCTCGTATGAAAAAGAGCTTAGAAGAAATGGAAAATAAAACGTATGATGATAATCGTTTTGAGCAAGAAATGATTTTTTACATTGAAAAATTAGATGTTGCGGAAGAAAAAATGCGTTTAATGAACCATTTAGACTATTTTCTAGAAACAATGATTTTACCTTCTGGAGGAAAAAAATTAGGTTTTATCGGTCAAGAAATTGGAAGAGAAATAAATACTTTAGGTAGTAAGAGTAACCATGCCGAAATGCAAAAATTGGTAGTGGATATGAAAGATAACTTAGAAAAAATAAAAGAGCAAATTCTAAATACACTTTAGGGTAGCTGTTAGAATTTAGTTTATTCTAAATACATTTGAATTGAGCTATGTCAGAAAATAAAACAGGTAAATGCATCATTTTTTCAGCACCTTCTGGAGCTGGAAAGACAACAATTGTACATTCCTTACTTAAAAAGAATCTTGGTTTAGAATTTTCTGTTTCTGCTTGTAGTAGAGAACCTAGAGGAAAAGAAATGGATGGAGTAGATTACCATTTCTTAGGAGTAGAAGGATTCAAAAAACACATCGAAAAGGATGCTTTTATAGAATGGGAAGAAGTTTATGCAAATAATTTCTATGGTACTTTAAAATCTGCTGTTCATTCCATTTGGGAGAAAGGAAATACGGTTGTTTTTGATGTAGACGTTATTGGTGGAATTAATATCAAGAAAATTTTTGGAGATAATGCTCGTTCTATTTTTATTCAACCACCAAGCATAGAAGAATTAGAAAACCGACTTCGAAAAAGAAGTACAGAAACCGAAGATAAGATACAATTAAGAATGTCAAAAGCTGAAGAGGAACTAGCGCACGCTAATGATTTTGATGTTATTGTAGTAAACGATAACTTAGAAGAAGCTATTGGTAAAGTAGAAAATGAAATAAGACAATTTCTAGGGAAATAAAATGAAGATAGGATTGTATTTTGGGACATTTAACCCGATTCATGTTGGACATTTAGTTATTGCTAACTACTTAGCAGACCATACTGATTTGGATGAAGTTTGGTTAGTGGTATCTCCTCATAATCCTTTAAAAAAGAAAAGCACTTTATTAGACGATATTCATCGTTTGGCCATTGTAAGAGAGGCCATTGAAGACAACGATAAACTTCGTGCTTCTGATGTAGAATTTAAACTTCCAAAGCCTAGTTATACCGCCACAACACTAACCTACTTAGAAGAAAAGCATCCTAACCATACATTCTCACTTATCATGGGAGAAGATAATTTAAGGACGTTTCATAAATGGTATAACCACGAAACTTTAATAGCAAACTATCCATTTTATGTTTATCCTCGTGTTTTAACCGAACAAGAGCAATTAGAAGAAAATAAAATAGGTTCCATGGAGAAGAATGCTTTTAAAGAGCATCCAAATGTTACTTTCTGTTCCGATGCACCAGTCATGAAAATATCCGCTTCTTTTATCCGAAAAGCGATTAAAGAGAGGAAAGATATTCGTTACTTACTTACTGATCCAGTAATAAAGTACATCGATGAGATGAATTTTTATAAGTAAATAGCTCGGTACAGATTTCTTATAAACACAGAATTTGAGGTTATTAAATTAAAGTTTAAAACAAAAAAAACAGGTTTCTAAAATTCGTTTGTAAATTAAATTACAGATAAGGATAGGATCAAAATCATAAAAATCTCAATTAAAACTAGAAAACGAAAACTGCCTCTCCAAGCAGTACGATTAAAACCCTATTTCAAATCAACGAAAAATAAAAAACCTGAATTTTTCTTCTTATTTCTTACTACAAATTTAGTTACTCTTTTGACAAGAATACAGTTAAATGAATATTTCTTATAATTTAACTATCAAAATGTGTTTGGAAATAAACTTAATGAAAATAACGATAAACCAATTTTGCCTTTGCTTGACCAATGATATTCGTTAATTCTTCTTCTGATTTTTCTTTGATGACACTTACCGTTTTGAAAGCTTTCATCAAGTCTTCTTGAGTTTTTGGTCCAACACCTTCTATTTGAGTTAATTCAGAGACTAAAGCAGTTTTACTTCGTTTATTTCTATGGTGTGTAATACCAAAACGGTGGGCTTCGTTTCGCATAAACTGTATGACTTTCAAACTCTCGCTTCTTTTGTCGAGATAGATTGGTAAACTGTCTCCTGGAAAGAAGATTTCTTCTAATTTTTTCGCAATACCTACGATAGCAACTTTACCCCGTAAGTTTAATTTTTCTAAAGCTTTTAATGCAGAACTAAGTTGACCTTTACCACCATCAATGATGATTAACTGAGGTAAGCTTACTTGTTCCTCTAACAAACGTTTATACCTTCTGTAAACCACTTCTTCCATGGTTGCAAAATCGTCTGGTCCTTCAACAGTTTTTACGTTAAAATGTCGGTAATCCCTTTTACTCGGTTTCCCATCCTTGAAGACTACGCAAGCCGAAACTGGATTCGTTCCTTGAATGTTAGAATTATCGAAGCATTCCATGTGAACAGGTAGGTCTGCTAATTTGAAATCTTTTTTGATTTTTTCTAGAATCCGTTCTGTATGTCTTTCCGGATTAATGATTTTTTCCTGTTTTAACTTTTCTAGTTTATAGTAACTTACATTTCGAAGAGAGAGGTCTATCAATTGCTTTTTATCTCCTCTTTGTGGTACAAAAAATTGAAGTCCATCTATCTTTAAGTTTAGATGTTCGGCAACTATAACTTCTTTAGAATCACTTTGAAAACGTTCTCTAAACTCTGGTAAAACAAACCCTATTATATCTTCTTTTTTCTCGTCTAATTTCTTTTTAATCTCGGTAGTATAACCATGAATAATTGAGCCATTACTAATGACCAAATAATTGACAAAAAAGGATTTTTCATCTTCTTTCAGGGTGATAACATCCACTTTATCAATGGTTGGAGAAACAATGGTAGATTTTGAACGATATCGCTCTAAAATATCCATTTTCTCTTTCATCTTTTGTGCCAATTCGAATTCATACTTTTCAGCATGATAATTCATTTTTTGAGATAAAAGTTCAAAGACAGGTGTTAAATTTCCTTTAGAGATATTAGCAATTTGTTGGACATATTGATTGTATTCCTCTTCGGTTTCTTTTCCTTCACATGGACCCTTACAGTTTCCAATATGGTATTCTAAGCAAACCTTAAATTTTCCTTTCTTAATATTCGAAGCTGATAAATCGAAGTTACAATTTCGAATAGGAAAAAGTTCCTTTAAAAGCGTTAGAAGTGTATTTAAAACTTTCACATTGGTATAAGGTCCAAAGTATTGGGAACCATCTCGAACCAACCTTCTGGTAGAAAAAACCCTTGGAAAAGGTTCTCTTTTGATACAAATCCAAGGATAAGTTTTATCGTCTTTAAGCTGAATATTATACTTCGGTTGATACTTTTTTATTAGGTTATTTTCTAATAAAAGCGCATCATTTTCAGTATCTACTACAATGTAATGTAAGTCTACAATTCGTCTGACAAGAAGAATCGTTTTACGGTTCTCTTGGTTTTTATTGAAATAAGAAGAAACGCGATTTTTAAGATTTTTCGCTTTACCTACATATATAATAGTGCCATTTTCATCTAAGTATTGGTATACTCCAGGACTACTCGGAAGTGCTTTAACCTTTAATGCTAATGCTTCTGATTTTTCAGACACTTTATAAGATTTTAGATTTTAGAAATTAGACAATAGACTTGATTTTCAAAACTATCTACTAATAGCTAATAACTTATAGTTAGTTATTTCGAAATAATCTCAAACAGCTCGTTTAAGTTCGGAGAAATAATAATTTCTATTCTTCTATTTTTTGCTTTATCATTTTCATCCACAGGAACAAATTCCGAACGACCTGCAGCCATTAGTTGTACAGGATCTACATTGGAATTAGCTAACATAATTTCTACTACTGAAGTTGCTCTTAAAACAGATAATTCCCAGTTGTTTTTAGGGTGTTTAGAACTTCTAATTTTATCTGTATCTGTATGTCCCTCAACAATAATTTCGATGTCTTTTTCTTCTTGTAATACAAATGCTAAGTCAATTAATGCTTTTTGTCCTTCTGGTTCTACGTAAGTACTACCAGAATTAAATAATAATTTAGCTTCTAAGCTCACATAGATTTTACCGTTTTTCTCAACAACTGTTAACCCTTTATTTTCAAAACCTTTTAATGCCGCGGCTACTTTCGCTCTTAATGCTTCTACTGCTGCATCTTTGCGTTTGATTAATTCCTCTAATTCATTTACTCGTTTTTCACGTTCTTCCAACAGGTCCGATTTTCTATTTAGTTCTGCTTCTAAAGCTAAAAGCGCATCTTCTTTGCGTTGTAATTCCAGGTTTTTCACCTCTAAATCTGTTTGTAAACCTGCAGTTTCTCTCGCACCAGATAATCTGAATTTATCGTACTTCGCTTGAAGGTCATCGTTTTCAATTAAAATTTTATTGTATTTTACTTTTAACAAACGTAGAGCAGAACCGAGATCAGTTGTGTCCATTTTTAAAGCTTTTACTTCTTCTTGAATCACATCAAACCTAGTTTTTAAGTCTTTTGCTTTCCCTTCAAAATCTAATGAACTATTTTTAAATTTTTCTAATTCTTCACTACATGTTTTTTCACGTTCCAATAAATCATTGTATTTCTTTGCAGGAACACAAGAAGCAACACCTAAGGACAGTAATATAAAGAAATTTAAAGCTTTCATATGTATTTCAATTGTTTGTAAGTACAACTACAAAGATGAAAAGGAATTGTCTTTGATTTTTTGTAAATGGATTAAATTATGAACGTGCTAAGGTGGATAAAACGATAGATACTAGATATGAGACCACTTTGTTCATGGATTATAGACTTCTATCTCTAAAATCTAGTTTCTAATGTCTAGTATTTAAAAAAAACAGTTATCTTTTACTCAAATTTTAAATCTGAAGACTATGAAATTATTTAAAACGTTATCGCCTTTACTGGTTTGTTTATTGTTTATCGCTTTTTCATCTAACTACACATTTGGACAACATAAAAAGCACCCCCATTCTCATCATAAAGCTAAGCCTCATGCAAAAATAAATATGGTAAAACACCATCGTCATGTATATAGAAAGGCTGCTCACAGAAGTAAATATCACCCTGCTACATCGGTTGTATTTACACCTACTTGGGCACCTCATAAAAAATACAATAGGAGGTGGGTATATTTTCCTAAGCATAGATGTTACTATGATAATTGGAGAAAGGTTTACGTTTATAACATGAATGGAAGTTGGAAAACGAATGCTAAAAAACCAAAACAAATTGAAAACGTGAACTTAGAAGAAGAAGGTGTTGAATTAACAGAAGTGGATGACGACAACGATGAAATTTATAACAGTTTAGAGGAGTCTTCGGAAGAATAGGAGAGAATTGATCTAATTAAAAGTCCCATTGAAAATTACTTTCAACGGGACTTTTTTGATTTTATAAGATTCGTGTTATTTCAAATTTAAGTGTACTATTTGTGCCGGTTTCGATTTCATAGAGGGAACCTTTACATTCATAGTTGAAATCCTTTGTTATCATTTCAATTTTAGCGTATCTCTCATCTGCTTTTTTTTCAGTAAAATCAACTTTTCCTTTTACATTTATTACAGATAGTTTATAAAATGTTAATGTATTTATTTCTGGACAATAATAAATGGAATCTTTATTATTAAACTCACAAAAACTAAGCTTAGTTGACTCTTAAACAGTAAAAATCATTATTAAATATTAATTTGATTGGACAACTACTTTTTTACTTATCACTTCATTTTCTAGCTCTATGATAAGTAAGTAAACACCATTCGATAATCCCTCAATAATATAATCTTTCGATGTTATTACATCTGAAAAAATGGTTTGACCGATAGAATTTGTCAAGTTTACTTTAGCTTGATTGTATGCATTTGTAAAAGATAGATTAAAAGACCCATTATTCGGATTTGGATAAACAGAAACTAAATCATCTCCTTCAATTACATCTATTCCACTTAAATTCATATTAATCCCACTAGATTCAGTAGAACAATTACTAGAATTTGTTACGACTACATGATAATTTCCAGACTGATTAACATTAATCGATTGAGAAGTAGCACCTGCAATTAATACACCATCTAGATACCACTGATTTCCAGAATTAGAACTAGAGCTTAAAACATTTCCATTAAGAGATATTGTTGGAATAGAGGGGTTTGAATTTACAGTAACAGTTCTTGTATCCGACCAAGGACTAATATATCCTTCACTATTTGTTACTCTAACTGAATAATTGTTGGAGCTTGAAACATTTATATTTTGTGATGAACCTGAAGGATACCACTGATAATTTGAAAAACCATTAGGCGCTGATAATGTACTAGATTCACCTTGACACAACGAAATATTAGTTGTTGGTGTAATTATTGGTTTAGTAGGAATTTTTGAAATTAAATCAAGAAGACCATAATGAGCATCTACCTTACCCCAACCCCAAGTATTATTTCCACTTGAAGAGATAGTTCCAGTATAACTATCTATAAATGCATTATCTTTTAATAACGTTTTTGCTTGATCTGGAGTTAAATTAGGATAAGCTTCGAGCCATAAAGCTAATATTCCAGTTACCATTGGTGAAGCCATTGAAGTTCCTTGCATTGATGCAAACCACCAGTCTTTCGAACCATTGGATAAACCTGTTACTACTTCATTACTTGTACTAGTATAATCTGTATCAAAACTATTTACAGAAGAAACAATTACATTTCCAGGAGCAGTAATATCTGGTTTTGTTCTACCATCAGCTGTTGGACCCTTACTAGAGAAAGAGGCTATATCACCATAAGCTGAACCAGTTGATTGGTTGGAACCATTAAATGAAGTATAACTATTTTTAGAAGTATAGGCTCCTACTGATATTATATTCTTTCCTGTACCTCCAATTTCACCAACTGTAGAATTTGTAGAACCTGAAACAAAAGGGTTGTTAAATCCTCCGTTAGTAAAATAAGCATTATTAGATACTGCCCACATATCCATTTTAGTATTGGAACCAACTACTTCTATCATTACCCACCTATAATCGTCGTCTTGGTCTGTATTATCTATATGTAATGAAATATGAGGTTTACCATTTTCTTGATTAATTTCTTTTGTAATGTTAATGATACATTCATCAGGAGAAAAAGTATCATTATCATTTAAAGTATAAGAATTACTACTGTTAGAAGTTACTGAAATATAAGGAGTCCAATTTTCAATTGAATTAGTATTAGAATTATAAATATTTACAGAAACCCAAAAGTTTTGATTCTGTTCCCCCCAAATATCAATAAATGTTGAACCATTAGTACCATTACTTGTACCTGGGAAGTTAACCAAAGAATAAATTAATGTATCATTTCCTGAAAAAGTTTTACCTAAGTGTAAGGGGTCTGAACCTTCGTTACCAGCTGCTCCAACTAATAATTTTCCAGGACCTACAATACCATCACAGAATTCATCAAATGTAGAAGTACCATCATGAGGGCCAAAATGAGTACCTAAACTCATATTTATAACACAAGGTTTCCCAACAGATGCTGCATAGTTCATGATATATGAAATACCATCAATAATTGAAGTGTTTTGTGAGCCGTAGGAAACAAGAATAAGATCGCTTTGAGGAGCCACTCCTGTATAAGAACTATTTGCACCAGCTGCAATACCTGCAACATGTGTTCCATGAGAACTGTAGTCATCTGTTTGAGCATTTAAAATAGCCGTTTGCGTTTTAAGTTCTCTACCATAAGAATATCCTGAAGGTGGTGTTCCATTACTATTTTGCTCCCAAACTCGTTTGATTCTGTAATTATTTGTGCCCGTTGCATCATAAAAATTTGGATGCGTATAATCAAAACCTCCATCAATAATCCCCACAACTACATCTTTACCAAAGTATCCTTTGCATAAATTCGTTCCTGCATGAACATCATCCACCCAAGTTGAAGCTCTTGCTTCATCCATAAGTACTTTAACTGGCTCTCCTATTTCTAAATGTTTAACGGATTGGCAATTGGCAATTTCTGAAATTCTATCTATTGGTACTAAACCAGTAATAATCTCTCCCGATTTACTACCAGGTAAAAATCCTAAATCCAACAATTCTTGCTCATCATAGTTTTCAGAAATGTATAAAAATGAGTTTGCATATAATACATTAGAAACGTTTATAAGATTATATTTTTTTATGAATGAGCTATCATCGATAATAGTATTATTACTCTTTTCTTTAAGGTTTAAATCATTTACTAAAAATGCTGTATAGGGTGAAATACCTTTTATTGAAAAACTAGAAATAGCTTTGCTAGGCGTTCCCTTTTTAATAGGCATTCTCATTTCAGAATTAATGTTTTGAGCATTAATAACAAAAGAGTATGCTAAAATTATAATTAGATTAAGTGCTTTTTTCATTTTGGTTATTTTTAATTGTTATCTAATTTCAACTTTTGATGAAATTTCGAAGTATTGAATTGATTGGTTATTTAAAAAATATTGGAATGAACTTAATGGTACATTGACAGTAACTATTTGTCCCGATGTCGAACCAAATAAAACGCCTTTTTCTTCTAGCTCAGTTTTAATAAATGTTGGATTTACTTTAATGAAACCGCTTATACAATATTCTTGGTTGATTATTATTAGTGAATACGAATTAATAAGTTTTCTAGATGGTTCAAAGAATTTTACACCTACCTTATTTTCTTCTAGTTCATTATTCAAATCTAAAATGAAACGTTTGGTTGATGTTGAAATAGGATAAGAAGCGCTTATTTCTTCTTTACTCAAAGATTGATTCTTTTTTTGATTTGATACTTCTTTTGAATTACTGCAAGAATTAAGTGTAAGTACATAAACAAAAATGACTGTAAGTGATATTGTTTTTTTCATAGGCTGTTAGGAAGGTTTTTAGTTTTGAACATTTACCCTTATTTCTTTTGAATTTACAACCATTCGCGTTTTGTTTAATTTAATATATCGAGGTTTTACTAATTGTTCTGTGATTTTTTTGTTTTCCCAAGTCTTTCTAATTTGTACACAAACCACCTTTACTTCAACATCAATTCCATCTCTAAAATTATCATTGAACAATTCAATTGTAAAACCACCTTGTAAAAGAGATGTATTTCTTCCTGTTGCTGAAATCCCATTTCCTGAATCAAAAATTGATTTAACCCCATTTCTATAGGATACAAATTTATACTGAACATTATCTCCAACATTTGGAGAGGAAATCATCGATACTCCATTTAATGCTAAAGATGCTAAAGCACCATAACCACTTATACTTGAGATTGCTGAAATTCCAGATTTGAAGCTTGAATTTGATTTATTATATTCATCTTTTGCATTTTGACCAACTCCAACCCAATAGGACCAAGAAATCAATTCAGTTGATTGATAAGGATTGAATGAATTTGGAGAATAAGAATTGACGGGTAAATTAACATTTAAATATGCATATTGAGTTTTTCCTATTGCTGTTTCAGAATGAACACGTTCGTTTTTAGTAAATAATTCACTTATTAAAGTATCTACTTTTACAAGCTCTTTTTTGTTTTTTGTAATATACGAAGTATCATATCCGACTAAGCTATCTTTGGTATAGGCTACATAATTTGTATCATAAACAGTTTTCCATTGCCAATTTGTATTAAAAGATATTGTGCTTTCATTTTTTGGAATCCTTTGAATACGAACTTTAAATGTTTTAGCTGTTAATGATCCGTTATTAAATTTAAATTGATAAACACTTGTTTTAGATACATTGATTTTTTTATCGATAGTGATTGATGTTTTATAGTCTAAAAATTTAGTGTTATTAGGAAGTTCAATTATTTTCACTTCTTTTAATGTTTTACCTTTTAATTCTTCAAAATTAAATATGATTTCATCACCTTCAGCAAAACCGTAAAATAAATCTTTACTTCCCATAGCATTTATTTTTATAGTTAAATCAGCTATGTCAACCGGCTTTTGTTGTCCTATAATTGATGTAATTATTAAACAGAAAGAAAGTGTAACTTTAATTTTCCTCATTACTTTGCTTTAGTTATTTCATCGTATTTTTTCTCAACAACTTGTCCATTTTCATCTTCGATTAAACATGTTTTATCATCCTTTAAAGACTTAATTACTCCTGTTTTAAAAGTTGTTTTAAAATTTTCAAAAACTTTCCAGGTTACTTTATCGCCAATTTTAAAACCGCGAAAAGTAGCGTTATTTGATTGTCCCCAAACATCACCTTCAACAGCAATATATTGATTGTTAATTGAATAAACCTTTACATTCATTAAAAACTCCCCACCAGGTATTTTTCGTACTGTATTATCAATCGCATCTTGAATTGAAACAGCTCTTGATCTTTTTAATTCTTTTTTACTTCCTCCTGAGTATCTAGAAATAGCCTCGTAGTTTAATTTAGGGTCAATATTTCTATTGGATATCATATTTACTTGTCCAATTTGCTTTATAGAAGTACAAGAAAAAGCAAGAAATATCAATGTTGAATAAATTATTTTTTTCATTCTGTTAAATTTAAGATATGTTTTTAATTAAGGTATTTGCCAAGTATAATCGGAACATCTAACGACATTTAAGCTTTTTGATTCAGTTGTTGGGTATAATATATAACCATCAGCTTGTTCGGCATATAGGTTTTTATTATTGCCTTCACTTACAGTTAATTCTTTTATAGAGCTTCCTACAATTGACATTTTATAGCTATTATCTAAATATATATCATATGTATCATTTGAATTATTAGATATTTTTATAATACCTGTTTTGTTTGTTTCGCACTGATTTGGGGAAGTGTCAGATTTTTTACATCCAAAAACTATCAATGATATTGTTAAAATTGATAAAAGTTTTTTCATTGTTTTAATTTAAGTTTGAAATGTTTCCCACAAACATAAATATTATTTCTCAATAATGTAACTATTATGTAATTAATTGTACTCGTATTACTAACCACATTTGTGTTATGCAGCACAGAGGAGAGATTGTTAAAAAAGCTATTTATCAAAGTGGGATGTCAATTACTTTGATTGCGAATAAAATTGGTAAAAGTAGGAGGTGGGTATATCAAATGTTTGAGAATAGTAACGTTTCTTTAGATATTATTATCCAAATTGGAGATATTATTCATTATGACTTCTCAGATGAAATACGTGAAATAAATTACACAAAAGGGAATCTTCTAGATTCTAGTTTAGCCTCCTATGGAAAAGTTACCAATGAAGAGGTAGAATACTGGAAGAATAAGTATCTGAAATTATTGGAAGAATTTAATGAACTTCTTAAAAAGAAATAAACCACTTAAAAGTCCCATTGAAAATTACTTTCAGTGGGACTTTTTGGTTTTATATAAATTTAAGGTCTATAATAGTCCTATGGTCAATAGGAGCAATCATTATCACTTAAAAGGTATTACATCTGTTTCTTTTGTTTTTCGGATATAAATAAAACCATCAAACATTTTCTCTTGTAATTGAATCGATGTTGAAGATTTATACTCATTACAATATTGTTTGTAAACTGATCCTATCAACACCATACTGTATTTATCTATTTTTTTGATTGAATTAGCACTAACAAAACAAATTGAATCTTGATAAGATTTAAAAATAGATTCTACATAATTCTTACTTTTCACAATATAATGATAAACATCAAAAATATTTTCATCATTTATACAACTAAATGCATTGAATGTTAAATCTGATGAAGTTGAAGCAATCGAATAGTAATTTGAGTCTAATTGTTCATGTAAAAAAGTTCCTGTCGCTTTTTTTGAATACCTTTTTTTGTGACTATAAATCGTTTTTGAAACATGATGATTGTGAGCAAAATACATACCTTTTGCTTCTTGATTTTTATCCAAATAATCTAACATATTTACTGCCATGCAACTATCTCTATAGTTGTAATTAAACGTTTTTTGTTTTTTGTATTCAAACCATTGCTCAATTGCTTTTATGTGAGTAACCTTGCTTGGGTTATTTGCGAAAATAGGATAATTCAGTAATTGACTTTTTAAGTCCATCCAACCATTGAATCTCTTGTTTATAACTGAATCATTACTTGAATTATTTAATTCATTAAGTACGAGTTCAACATTGAACTGCTTGATAATTGAATCTGGTAAAAACCGTTTTAATTCCATATAATCATCATCAATAAATTGCATATCACAACCTACGAATGTAATCTTATTGCTGTTTGATTGATTATAAATTCTCGCCCATTCAATAAAATCTAACATCTCAGTATTGTGCCAAGTCCAAAATTTAATTTCATTAAAAGCGGCTAAAACACTATCCTCTTCTCCAAGAATATAGCGATTAATTCTTTGACATGCTCCATAATCTGCTTCAATAAAAAAGGTGTTGTAATTATGCTTTTCAGCTAAATATTTAAAAATACGATGACGCATTAATGTAAATTCATGCGTGCCATGAGTAGCTTCTCCAATTCCTATTAATCGTTTAGCTTTAAAAATAGTATCTAATTGATTTAAGTCTGTTAAATCTGAAGTAGGTGAATAAGATTGAAGGGAAAATCTTGTAATTGAATTTTGTGAAAAACAGACGATTCTAGACAGTAAAAGGGCTAAAGTTAAAAGGTATTTCATGGTTAAGTTTAAATTATTTGAACAAATATAGTTTTTTTCATACTAAGCATACTTATAACAATTAAAATCATCAATGATTATACACTGTCGGAATAATAAAAAAGATGTCTTAAAATAATTGGTCATTGACTTTTTTGAATTGAACGTTTTTCTTATATTTAATAAGAAAAACTTAACTTAATGACTAAATCTAATCAAAAAATTGAAGTACTAGGTATTGCTATTTCTTTTTTTAATCAAAAAAAAGAAATATATATTTCATTGACTGACTTAGCTCGGCATAGAGATTCAGAAAGGAGTGATTATATATTACAAAACTGGCTTAGAAATAGAAGTACTATTGAATTTATAGGGCTTTGGGAGCTATTTAATAATTCAAATTTTAATTCCATCGAATTCGATGGAATTAAAAACCTAGCTGGATCAAATAGTTTTTCATTAACTCCTAAAAAATGGATTTTAACTACTAATGCAATTGGAATCATCTCTAAAACAGGTAGGTATGGGGGGACATATGCCCATATTGATATCGCTTTTGAATTTGCTACCTGGTTAAGTTCAGAATTTAAGTTTTATATTATTAAAGAGTTTCAACGTTTAAAAGAAATGGAAAACAGTCAACAAAACTTAACTTGGAATGTACAACGCACCATTTCTAAAATAAATTATAAAATTCATACAGATGCAATAAAAGAAAATTTAATTCCTAATTCTATTTCTAAAGAACAAATTGCAATTATATATGCCAATGAAGCTGATGTTTTAAACATCGCTCTTTTCGGTAAAACTGCTAAACAATGGAAAGATGAATCTAAAAATTCAGCTTATAATATAAGAGAAAATGCAACATTAGAACAGCTAGTTGTTCTTAGTAATATGGAAAGTATAAATGCACTTCTAATTCAACAAAATATACCTCAAAGTGAAAGATTAGTTCAGTTAAATCAAGTTGCTATCACTCAAATGAAATCATTGATCGAAAATAAGAATTTAAAGCGCTTAAAATAATCTTTTTTCACATCACCATGCTCAACCCTACTACAATTATCGAAGCCTCCAGCCAACCGGAATAATAAAAGTCATTGCGCTTTTTGTTGACAAGAATCAATAGAATAATCGTGTAAACCATAGCTCCAATGAAATAGAAATTAGTTTGTAGGTAAGGTTTCAAATAAAAAGCTAAGAGTGTATAGGTTACCATTAACAAGATGCTCAATAACTTTGCTTTTTCAAAACCTAATACTTGAGGAATGGTTTTGTATTTAGGCTCATCGTATTTCAAATCTCTGATATCAAAAGGGATAGTTATCCCAAGAATATAGAGATAGTGAATAGCACCAAATAATAAGGTGTTCTGAGAGATTAAATTGTCGTTGAATAATGGAAAATATGCGGTTGCAATGACCCAAATTAAAGCGATTAAATGGATTTTCAACTGAGGAATACTTCTTAGATTAAAACCTCCAATGTTTTGAATGTAGAATAAACTTATTGCACCTGAAATCGCTAATAGAATTAAACTAATAATACTACCATTATAAAGTGATAGAAAAGAGATAATTGTTCCGATAAAAGAGATGAACAAGATAACTTTTAGTAGTTTATCGTTCTCCTTTACCCAACGCATGTGGTTTGTTTCAGTAAGGTGTTTTTTATTTGCTTTTAAGTATCGCTGACCATTATAAGTTAAGAATGTACTAAAAAAAATAAAAGTGGTATATCCAACTGGATTTTGGAATTGGTTTTGGATACATATTCCGTAACACAAGGCGGCGGTGGAAAGACTTACTACTCCATTAGAAAAAATGAAAAAAGGAAGTAGTATTTTAAATCTTTCAACGTATTTCATTCAACACTTTTTCAATTGAAATTTTCTCTATACAAGAGCATACTTTACCTGCTGCACATGTAGGACATTCTTCATTATTTACTAAAATTCGAACTTCTTTTCCTAATGCTTTCCACCTTCCAGGGTGAATTGGTTTCCTTGGAGAAAATAATCCAACAGATCTTCTATTTAAATATCCAGCAATGTGAAGTGGTCCGGTTGAACAAGCAATTAAATTATCACATTTTCCAATAAAGGTTATTAGTTCTGATAAAGTTAACTTCCCTGTAGTATCAATGATTTTACCTGAAAAAGGGATATCTTCTCTGAATAATAAACCTTCTTTTTCTGTACCTGTAAAGAAAACAGTATATCCTTTTTTTACTAATTGTAATGCAAGCGTTTTATAGTTCTCAATTCCCCATTCCATTGCACTTCCTTGAGATTTTGGATGAAGAATTATTGTTTTTTCTGAAGCTACTAAAGCAGATTCTATTAATTCTGGTAATTTATTTTCAGGAGCTTTAAAATAAGATGTTAATTCATTGATAGTTTCTAATGACGGAATTTCGTTTAGTCCAAAAGGTTTTACTAACTCGAAATTTAATTGTGCTTCGTGTAAAGCAGATTTTTTTCTTGTGAAATTTGGACGAATATTACACGTCAATAAATGATAAGGTCGGTGAGAGGTTCCTACTCTATTTTTAATCTTTGCTTTTTTTGCTAAAGCGGCTATCTTCCGATTTGGAAAGACATGTATAATAGCATCAGCTTTCATATTTCTTAACCGATCAATTTGTTCTAATGACGGTAAATTTTCTATCTCTTTCCAATCGATAAATTCATCAATTTCGGAATAACAATCTACTACAGGTTTGGTATAATTATTTGCCAGGAATATGATTTGAACTCCTTTAAATTTTTGCTTCAACCAAGCACAAATAGGTAAGGTTAACATAACATCTCCAATACTATCGGTTCTGCTTATAACAATGCGTTTGTTAGTTAAATCAATATATTTTCGCATTTATCAATTATTTTTTACTTTTTTTAATAAGTTTTCTTAATTTTCGATACTTTGTAAATGTAGCATAAGCAGAGATAGAACAAATTTTTAATCCTGCCCAACCGTCTAATATTCCAAGTTTAATAAAGTAGTCTTTTATGAATTTTACAATTGGACTAAAAACTAAGATAAGAAGCGGTGCTTTTTTGCCTTTTTTAAATTGCGCTTTTGAAAGTATATCGGTAAAGTATTGAACTTGTTTAAAATGATCGTCTAGGGTGTAATAACTATAGTGTAACAAATCCCCTTTTAAGTGAAGAGTTGTTTCTTCTTTAGTTCTAAATTCAAATTTATCATGCGGATTATCTCCTCCCCATTCTCCTTTTCGAGCATCCCAAAGGCGAAGTTTGGTATCTGGATACCAACCACAATGTTTAATCCAACTTCCGCAATAATTGGTTAAACGATTCATAGAGTAACCGTCGTGTGTCCAATTCTTTTTCACTTCCAAGATAGAAGATTTCAAAGTTTCATCTAATGCTTCATCCGCATCTAGTGAAAGAACATAAGGGTAAGAAGCTTGTGTAATTGCATAATTCTTTTGTTCGATATGCCCTTCAAAAGCATGTTCCACAAATTTTACATTATGCTTTTCGCAAATACTTTTTGTTTGATCTTTTGAGAAAGAATCTACTACTACAATTTCATCTACAATTCCTTGAAGAGATTGAAGACATCGTTCGATGTTCTTTTCTTCGTTAAAAGTGATAATTACAGCAGAAATTTGAACCTCCATGGTAAATGGTGCTTTTATTTTACTCTTAATTTTTGACCAACGTATATCTTATTCAGGTTTACTTTAGGGTTCAAACGCGATAATTGGTTTTGAGTTAAATTATAACGTTGAGCTATTCTTGACCCAGTATCTCCTCTTCTTACGTAATAATATTTTTTCGCAGGAACTACTGCTTTAGGTTTTTTTGGTTCAGGAATTATGACCTTTTTTGCTTCTTCAGGAGATAGTTCTTCTCCATTTAACATCACCTTTTCTGGGATTTTAATTTGTTGCCCAGAGTAAAGAACAGTACTTTTCATGTTGTTTACTGCCATGATTTCATTTACGGTTGTTCCGTACTTAGCAGCAATGATACCCAAACCTTCTCCTCTTCTTACAGCATGGTATTTGTAGACAATAACGGGTTCAATCTTAATCGTGGTAGCAGGTTTTCCACTTACCTTGATACCAGACACAACAAGAGAATCTTCTTTTTCTTCTTCAGCTGGTTTCGGATTGTAAATATCGTCTTCTAATTGAAACAATTCTTTTTCTAGAGCAGCAATCTTTCCAATTTCCATCAGTGGACCTTTAATACACTGATAAGGTGTGCTTAATGGAACATAATCTTTTTTGTAAATTGGATTTAATTCTTTTATTTCTTCTAACGTCCATCCGGTTAATTCGGTAATCGTTTTCATGTGAACACCTTTACTCAGACAAATTGTATCCATTTGGGCATAACTCCATTTAGACTCCATTGGAATAATATTGTGCTCTGCATGGTAGGTTAAAAGGTAAGCAGCTGCAATAAAGTTTGGAACGTAACCTTGTGTCTCTCTTGGTAAATAAGGCCTAACTTCCCAATATGTTTTTTTTCCACCAGAACGTCTAATTGCTTTGTTTACGTTTCCTGGTCCAGCATTGTAGGAAGCTAAAGCTAAATTCCAATCACCGTATATATCGTGTAACTTTTTCAAATACCTACAAGCTGCATCTGTAGCTTTCTCAGGATCCATCCGCTCATCGATATATGAGTTTTCTTCTAACCCATAGTATAAACCTGTTCTATACATGAATTGCCATAGTCCTAAAGCACCTGCTCTTGATTTCACTTGCGGACGTAAACCACTTTCTATGACGGACAAATATTTGAGTTCAAGTGGTAAACCATGTTCAGCTAATTTTTCTTCAAACATTTCGAAATATAGAGACGATCTACCCAAAACCACTCTGGCAAAACTTCTTCTATTTTCGGCAAAAAATTTAATAGTTCTTAAAGCAGCTGGGTCACAGTCCAAATGGAAAGGACTCATTTCGTTCATTTTCGCCAATCGTTGACAATAAATTGAATCTGGAAAACGAGGAATATCCCCTTTTTCGTATTTTAATTCATTGATAACAGAATCGTAATTTCCATTTTTGGAAGCTTCTGCATAAAAAGCATTTAATGATTGCTCAACAGTATGTATAAAAGGGTCAATAGTATCTCTAGGAGCTGGTTCAAGTTGTGAAAACGAGAACGATGCTAAAAAATTTACGAATAAAAACCCTAAAATATACTTCATGAAGCTTTACACTATACTTGTTAAATAGCTTGAAAAATCAAATAGACTTTTTTCTTCGAAGTGGTTTGCCATAACTTGGAATCCAAATGGTAAACCTTCCTGATTTTTACCTAATGGAAGCGAAATTGCTGGGTTTCCAGTAAGGTTAGCATGAACAGTAAAAATATCTTGTAAATACATTTGAATAGGATCTTTAACCCCATCTAATTCAAATGCCACGTCTGGAGTAGTTGGTAAAACTAAAAAGTCATGGTTTTTCATGATTTCATCTGTTTTATCCCTTAGAATACGACGAACTTTTTGTGCTTTTGAATAATAAGAATCATAAAATTCATTAGAAAGAACAAAAGTTCCTGCCATGATTCTTCTTTTTACTTCTTTTCCAAATCCTTCACTTCTAGAGTTTACATAAGTAGCTTCAACACCAACCACTTCTGGACTTCTATATCCATAATGAACGCCATCAAAACGGGATAAATTAGAGGAAGCTTCAGCAGTCGAAAGCACGTAATATGCTGGAACCATATATTTTAAATATGGAAAAGAAACATATTCTATGGTATGCCCTTCTTTTTTTAATTTCTCAATAATTGATTTAGTTCTTTCTAAAACAATTGGATGTACTCCTTCAGTTTCTAAACTTTCCTTTAAAACAGCAATTTTTAAAGCATTTGGCTTTTTTGTTTTAGAATATTCATCAACAGGCTTAGAAGATACGGTGTTATCGAATTCATCTTTCCCTGCCATAATCTCCAATAACAAAGCAGCATCTTCAACGTTGTTCGTAATTGGCCCAATTTGGTCGAAAGAAGAAGCATAAGCAATTAAACCATAACGGCTAATTCTACCGTAAGTAGGTTTTAGTCCAACGGTTCCGGTAAACGATGCAGGCTGGCGAATTGAACCTCCGGTATCACTACCTAAAGCAACTGTACAACACCCAGCAGCAACAGCAGCAGATGTTCCCCCTGAAGAACCACCAGGTACTAAGTTTTCATTTAATGGATTTTTTACTGGACCATAGAAAGAAGTTTCATTTGAACTTCCCATTGCGAATTCATCACAATTCAAACGACCAATAATGATTGCATCTTCATCTAACAAACGTTGAACAGAAGTTGCAGTAAAAAGGGACTCAAACCCTTCTAATATTTTAGACGATGCCGTAACTTTGTGCCCTTTGTAGCATAAATTATCTTTCAAACCAATCACCATTCCTGCTAGTTTTCCAGCAGTTCCAGACTTGATTTTTTTATCTACAAGTAAAGCTTGTTTACGAGCAGAATCTTCAAAAACCTCGATAAAAGCATTTATAGATGCTCGATCTTCAATTTTTTGTAAATAATTTTCTAAAATATCCGTTACTGTCTTCCCTTCTGAAAGAGCAGACTTTACCTCAGCAAAAGTTGCGTACATCTCTTAATGTTTTCTATTTTTCTTCTTTAGAAGCTTCCGCTCCTTTTTCTTCTCCTTTAGAAGCATCTTTGAACTCTTTCATTCCCTTCCCTAATCCTTTCATTAATTCTGGAATTTTCTTTCCTCCAAACAATAAAAGAACTACCACCAAAATAATGATTACTTGAGGAGCTCCTATCATACCTAAAATCATAAGACAAATTTTATGTTAAACAATCAATGTACAAAGTTACTTAAATATCATAAATACACTTCAATAAGAAAGTGTATTATTAACAATTCTTTTCATTAAGAAAGATTGAATTAGTGTTTAGACTTTAAATTATTCTTGTTTTTCAGCACCTATCCTCAATCTCTTGTTGAAAAAAATGTCACTTTGCATTTGAAGCAACTCTAAATTTCGTCATCTTTACATTAAATACAAATCTGTGGAGAAAGTTATTGAAATAAAAAACGCTAAAATTTACCAGCAAAAAGCATTGGTTCTTGACGATGTAAATTTTGAAATGACTGGAAGCGATTTTGTTTACCTTATTGGGAAAACTGGTAGTGGGAAAAGTACTTTTTTGAAAACTTTATATGGCGAAATTTTAATTTCTGAAGGGGAAGGGTCTGTTGTAGGTTTCGATTTGACACAGTTAACAAGAAAAGAAATCCCTTTTTTAAGAAGAAAAATAGGAATTGTTTTTCAAGATTTTCAATTACTTACGGATAGAACAGTATTGAATAACTTGTATTTTGTTATGGGTGCAACTGGTTGGAAAAAGAAGAAGGAAATGGAAAAAAGAGCCATTGAACTTTTACAATTAGTTGGTCTTGAATCAAAAGTAAATGCCATGGCCTATGCCTTGTCTGGAGGGGAACAACAACGTTTATCTATTGCAAGAGCTTTGATCAATAAACCAGAATTAATACTTGCGGATGAGCCTACAGGAAATTTGGATCCTGAAACTTCGCAAGAAATTATGAGTTTGTTAATTGCTGTTGCTAAAGAAGAAAAGTCAGCAATTTTTATGGCAACTCACGACATGAATATGGTAGAAAAATACCCAGGTAGAGTAGTAAGGGTAGAAAATAATACCCTTCGTGAAATAAGCACGATTAATCGTTTTAACCCTTTCCAACAATTTAATCCAATTAGCGACTAAAAAGAAATATATGCAGCATTCATTGATCAAGGCAATAATAACAGGTTCAACCGGTATGGTTGGGGAAGGAGTTCTGCATGAATGCTTAAATAATATTAATGTTTCTGAGGTTTTAGTAATCAATAGAAAACCATGTGGTGTTCATCACCCTAAATTGAAAGAAATAATACACTCTAATTTTTATGATTTTTCTAAAATTAAGAAAGAGTTAGATGGTTATAACGCAGCTTTTTTATGCCTTGGTGTAACTTCTGTAGGTAAAAAAGAAGAAGAATATACAAAGCTTACTCACACACTTACGATACATCTTGCAGAAACGCTTGCTTCTGTTAATAAAGACATGACTGTTTGTTATGTTTCAGGTACAGGAACGGATAGTACCGAGAAGGGTAAAACAATGTGGGCTAGGATCAAAGGAAAAACAGAAAATGACTTGATGAATTTACCATTTACAAAAGTCTTCCCTTTTCGACCAGGGTTTATAAAGCCTACTAAAGGACTTAAAAATGCACATAAATTCTACAAATTTGTTAACTGGCTTTATCCGCTAGGAAGATTAATTTATCCTAAAGCATTTTGTACTTTAAGCGAAGTTGGAAAAGCAATGATAAATGCAGTTTATCAGAAAGAAGATAGAAAAATAATAGAAGGAAAAGATATAATTGAACTTTCTAAGTAGTTTTCACCTTTTAAGCAAAGTGAAATTCATTGGCATTTACTTCTAACTCTTCTAAAATATCCATAACTTCCTGAAAACTAGAAGAAGTTACTAGTTTTAAACGATGTTCTTTAAAATTCGCTATCCCTTTAAAGTAATTCGTGTAATGGCGTTTCATTTCAGCAATTCCTAAAGTTTCTCCTTTCCAATCGACACTCATTACTAAGTGTTCTTTGGTGATTTGAATTCTTTCTTTTATTCCTGGTGCTGCTAAATGTTCACCAGTATTCATGAAATGCTTTATTTCGTTAAAAATCCAAGGGTAACCAATACTTGCTCGTCCAATCATTATACCATCCACGCCATAACGTTTACGGTATTCTAATGCTTTTTCTGGTGTGGTAATGTCTCCGTTCCCAAAGACAGGAATGTGCATTCGGGCATTATTTTTTACATCTGCAATAAGAGACCAATCTGCTTCTCCTTTATACAATTGTTTTCTTGTACGACCGTGAATAGAAATTGCTTCAATTCCAACATCTTGTAAGCGTTCAGCGGTATCAACTACGTATTTTGTTTGGTCATCCCAACCTAAACGGGTCTTTACAGTAACTGGTAAATTGGTTGCTTTGATAATTTCTTCGGTCATTTTGACCATTTTAGGAATGTCTTGCAATAAGCCAGCACCAGCACCTTTACAGGTAACTTTCTTTACTGGACAACCATAATTAATATCAATTATATCTGGATTTGTTTTTTCAATGATTTCAGCAGCAGTTCGCATACTGTCAATATCATACCCAAATATTTGAATACCTACAGGTCTTTCGTACTCGTAAATATCTAATTTCTGAACACTCTTTGCAGCATCACGAATTAAACCTTCCGAAGAAATAAACTCGGTGTACATCAAATCTGCACCGTATTTCTTACAAAGTGCTCTGAAAGGTGGATCGCTTACATCCTCCATTGGAGCGAGTAACAAAGGGAATTCTCCCAATTCTATGTCTCTGATTTTTACCATTGAGGTACAAAGATAAGGGATAATTTCTTAAGCATAACAATCGAATTTATGTTTATAAGGTAAGCCTTTGTATAGTTTTAATCTACTTCAAACTGAACTTTATTTTCTTCTTCTGCTTGTTGTTTCCACTTTTTAAGGGTATTACCAATTTTAGTTTCCCTCTTTTTTTCTTTTTCTTGAACTTCCTCGTTTTCTTTTGTTTGAATAACCTTAATTGTCTCTTTAGGTTTTTCAACTTTTTGATATTCAGTCACACTTGTATCTCCTTTAAAAAGTCCAAATTCTGTTTTTAAAATAGATTTAGCATCTTTTTTTGCTTGTACTCTATTTTCTTTTGCTTTAGCTTTTTTAGCATCTTTATCCCATTTAAAAGAAGGATCATCTATGTTTCCAAACATTTGTAAAAAGATTTTAACGCCACTTTGATCGTCCTCTACTGTTCCAAATTCTTGGTCATTTTTAGTTGTTTTTATTTCTCTAAACCTAAATGAGAAATGGTAGTCAATTATGTCATTAAACCCATGTTTACCATAAAGGTTTACATCTAGTGCATTCGATTTAATGGTCATTTCAGGAATTTCTATTTGCCCATTTTCTATTTTCAGTGTGTTTTCTAAGGTTTCAAATTGGAGGTTTAACAGCTTTTTTTCTAAATCTTCAGCAGTTTTTTTACTGATAACCAATTTAGCACTTGATCCTCTTAAACTTTTAGATATTTCCTCAAAGGAGGAGAGGTTAACCAGTCTTCCATTTTCAATTTTTAAATGAATATCAGAACGTATAGCATTCTTCAACACTCCACTTTGCAATGAAAAAGGGGCGCTAAAAAATAAATTTACCGCAATTTTCCCATCCACATTGTCAGCTTGAATAACATCTTGCTCAAAATTGTTCCATTCTTTGAACATTGCTTTTAAATCAATGTCATTTGATCTAATTGTTGTTGTGATGGTAAACGTTTCTGGGGTTCTTTCTTCAATTAAAAGTTTTCCAGTAATGATCGCTTCTGCATTTTGAACTTGAAGATGACTAAAATTTAACGTTCGCTTATTTATTTTTAAATCCGTTTTTAGTCGCTTAAAAGAATGGGTTTCGTATTTTATTTCTTTGGCATTTAAACTTATGCTTCCAATGATATCATTGGGCAAAATCCAATCTTTACCATCCGAGATTTGTTCTTCTTTTGTTTCGGTACTTAAGTCTTGAATATCGATAAAATCCGAATTTATTACGACATCTGCATTCAATTCACTTTTGTGATTTAAATAATTAAAGATATTATCAAAAACGCCATTTACCAATAAGTCGGTTTTTCCTACTTTTACTTGCAGCTCTTCAACTCCAATTTGTTCGTCCCTTAAGTAAACATTCCCATTTAATTTTTCAAATAATCGTTTGTCCTCTTTTAGTTGTAAACTAACATTTTTAAGTGCTATATTTCCTTCAATTTTTTTAGCATTAAAACGATAAGTTTGATTCGCTTGTAAAATGGATTGAATTTCAAATTTACTATTTAAAGAGACGTTTCCAAGAATAGATTCTAAGCTTGAAAAAGAAAATAAACGTTGTAAAATAGCAAGGTCTAAGTTTCCTTTGGCATTCCCTTTTAGAATTGGGGCTTTGAAATGTGTGATTAATAAGTTTCCTACAAAAGGTCCGCCAATGGTAGAGAAAGAAACATTTGAAAGTTTTAAGAATTCTTTATTTTCGCCACCTTGATTTGTGTATTTACCTTTTAATTTAATTTTAGAAACTTTTAAATCTAATGAAGGTTCTGTTAATTGACCGTTTGCAATTGAAAAGTCACAATTTATTTCAGGAGGATTATTGGACGCTATTTCACCTTTAATGATGGCATCGAATTGAACAGTTCCTGTTCCCGAAAATTTCTTTAAATCTTCAATAGTAGATAAAGTGAAATTATTAGCAACGTCCTTTAGTTCAAGTTTTTTGGCTGAAATATGAAAAGATAGGTCTTCTTTTGTCACCTTTCCATCTAACTCAAAAGGGAGGTTGGCAATGAAAATATCTGCTTTTGGAATTTCGAAAAAACCAATTTCTTGATTTACTAGAATATTAAGATCGAAATAGGCCGATTTATTTTTAATTAAGGCAACATTACCACTTTTTATCTGATTAACAAAGAGGTTACTGTTACTATGTAAAGTATATTCTTTTTCCGAAAAAGCGCCTTCTAATTCTAATTCATCGATATAAGTTGAATAATATTGGTTGGAAGCTTGGTTCTTAAATTGAAAACGAACTTCATTCAAGTTCACTTTTTCTAGAGTAAGGTTAAAATTGGAGTTAGAGGTAGTATCTTCTGTTGTTTTTAAAACGTCGTAATTTACGTTTCCTAAAGAATCAATTTTGATTTGTAAGCTACCAGGAAATAATTCAATTTCTTTAACATCATAAATTTCGTTCCAAATATCGGAAGCATTAAATTTTAAACGAACTTTTTCAGAATATAAAAGGGTATCGTATTCGTTCGCATTTTTATAAGAATCTTGGATGAAAACTTCGTTAAAATCTACCGAAACATTAGGGAAAGATCCCCAAAAAGATAGATCCACTTCTTGTACTTTTACTTTCGCTTTTAAATGCTGATTTACTTCTTGGATGACAAACGCACAAATTTCATCTTTAAAAAAGTACAAACCACCCGAAATCATTAGGGAAATACCTAACAAAACTCCAGTAATCCAAAGTGATATTTTAATAACCTTACGCTTCATCTTTAATTGATACAAAGTTAATATCAGAAGTTCTTTTATAGAAGAGAGAGATTTAAACTTATTAACTTGAATTCGTTTACTTCTTCAACCCTTATCCAACCTTTCAATTAAAACGTATTTATTAATAATTGTTACATCTTATTGTTTGCCTTGGCTTTCTTTCGTCAATTTGCTTAAATTTGTGTAAAAATTGAAAAACATGAGTTTATTAACAGTTGGAAGTGTGGCTTTTGATGCGATTGAAACACCTTTCGGAAAAACAGATAAAATAATTGGTGGAGCAGGAACTTATATCGCTTTATCCGCTTCTTTTTACGAATCAAATCAAAAGATAGTTTCTGTAGTTGGAGATGATTTCCCTAAAGAAATGTTGAATGAATTAGAATCTAAAGGAGTTGACATAGAAGGGTTACAAGTAAAGCAAGGAGAAAAAACTTTTTTCTGGTCAGGACGTTACCACAACGATATGAACTCAAGAGATACGTTGGTTACAGAATTGAATGTTTTGGAACATTTCGACCCAATTATTCCATCTTCTTATCAAGGCGTAGATTATTTAATTCTTGGGAATTTAAGTCCACAAGTACAAAAATCCGTAATTGAACGTTTGGATAAGAGACCAAAATTAGTAGCAATGGACACTATGAATTTTTGGATGGATATCGCTTTAGAACCTTTAAAAGAAACAATTGCTTTAGTAGATGTTTTAATCATTAACGATGAAGAAGCTCGTCAATTATCTGGAGAATATTCTTTGAAGAAAGCCTCTAAGGTAATTCGTGCTATGGGACCTAAATACTTGATTATTAAAAAAGGGGAACACGGAGCTTTATTGTTTCATGAAGATAAAGTTTTCTTTGCACCAGCTTTACCATTAGAAGATGTTTTTGATCCAACAGGAGCAGGAGATACTTTTGCTGGTGGATTCATGGGATACCTTGCAAGTACGGATGATATTTCTTTTGATAATATGAAACGTGCGATTATCAATGGTTCAGCAATGGCTTCTTTCTGTGTTGAGAAATTTGGAACAGAAAAGTTATTGAACATTACAAAAACAGATTTAAACAATAGAATAGAAGAGTTTGTTTCTTTAGCAAACTTTGAAATGGCACACACAACTGTAGGTTAATCCCTAAAAATACTGCATTATGGAAAACAATACATTCTTAGAAGAACTAGCAAATTTAGTAGCAAATGAAAATGCTTTATCTGTTAGTAGAGAAGTGAATGAATTAAAAACTCGTTTTGAAGACTTTATTTTAGAAGAAGAAAGAAAGTTTCAGGTTAAACAATTAGAAGCGAAAGAAAGAGGTGAAAACGTATCTTTAGAAATCGCACCTAATCCTATTAAGGATGAGTTTTACACCATTTATAATCAGTATAAAGAAAAGAGAAATAAATCCATAGCAGATAAAAATGCTGCTCAAGAAGAATGCCTTCGTCAAAAGAGAGCACTTATTACAAAGTTAAAAGCAGTTGTTGAAAACGAAGAAAATATTGGAGCTGCTTTTGGGGAGTATAAATCTATCCACGAGGAGTGGAAAAAGGTTGGCGATATTCCTCGTGATAAAAGGGATAAAGTTCAGGCAGAATATTCCCGTTTGTTAGAAGATTTCTTCTATAACATGAAGATTTACCGTGAATTAAAAGAACATGATTTACATCGTAATCAACAAGTGAAGGAGGAAATTGTAACGAATGTTAAAGCGTTATTA
>Ga0228614_1000184_pt1 | contig 37820 bp, 29 predicted proteins | sample 15DmetaG_FD_190531 | JGI IMG/M metagenome (GOLD analysis project Ga0228614, IMG submission 190531) | Seawater microbial communities from Monterey Bay, California, United States - 15D | ecosystem: Environmental > Aquatic > Marine > Coastal | place: USA: California | collected 2016-10-13
TGAACAAGTATGAACAAAAATGCTTAAACCAGCTTGGCAAGTTACATCTGCAATAAACCCTCTCAAGCTTCATAGAAGCATGTGATGGAAAGAAAGAATCGTATGAGGTCTTGTTGCATCGAGTATACATGAATGACTTACTCTAGGAAAGGATGAAAGCATTATGGACAAAGAACATTTACTAAATATCCCTATAAACGGTGCTCAACTTGCTACTGTTTGACTTTGGACTCTCGCATCAGAACCATTAGTAAATACTGTATATTGAAAAATAAAATGATTTGAGCCAAGAGACTTTACTAGATCATATATAGATAATTTATGGTGAAATATATATAATTGAAAAACCCCTTACGAACTCTGAGAATCACTTACCAAAAGTGATGAACAAATCCTATCAGAAATGATAAAAAATATGAAAGCTGAAGAATATCCGGAATCTATGATAAAAGAAATGGAAAAAAAACTTAAAGCAAAACAAGCAAAAACCGAACAACAATAAGTTCGGTTTTTTTGTTTATTCTCAATATATGTGATATAATAAAAGAAATAAGGTTTAACTTAATGTAATGACTACTGGAAGCCCCGAAAAATTAAAATGAAACCCTGCTGAAGATCGCATAGAACTCTCTAAAGCAGAGAAAAAATTTCAGATAAAAATACCTAAAGAAGTCGTGGATGAATTCTGAGGTATTTTTGTATCAAGAAACGAAGCAAAAAAAATTGCAAATAATGAACTATCAAAGCTACAAATTGAAAATCTAAGATGAAATATAGAAAACAATAAGCCTCAAGCATCTGTAGAAAAAGTTGCTCAAGATATAGATAAATCTAACGAAATAGAAGACAAGTGAACCATAGAACTCAAAGAAAGCTGAAACAAAGCTGACACTGACTTTGAAAAAGCTATAGAAGCAATGACAGGAATAAAATCAAATAAGAAATTAAGAAAAGGTCTTGATTCAGTAAAAATTACGAATAAAAAGGTTGTTGAAAAAGCAAAAGACCTATCAGAGTGATTTAATACTTGGGAGAACATGAAAAGCATCCCTGTTCTTTGAGTACTTTTCAAGATTCTCGAAGGACTTCTTGGTTTTGTTACATGAGCAGGAAAAGGAATCAAAGATCTTTTTAGTTTCTGAGATAAGGTGAAAGAAAAGCTTACAAGCGAAGAAATACAGAAAACAAAAAAAGACGTGTCAGAAAAAATAAAAACAGATATTCTAGAAAAATTTGGAAAAATACACCCTATGCTGAAAGAAAAACTCGAAAAAAAGGTTGAGGATCCAAATTTTATATCATGAGAAAATATACGTAAACTCAAAGAAATATCTGATGAAAATGGGAAACTTGAACTCAGAGATATTCAATACGTACTTACTGAAGAAGAGTATACAAAAATAGGAGAAGAACTCAAAAATGATCCAGAAGTATGGGAAGCGGTAAAACTCAAATATGAAACACAGTTAGTAAATGGTATCAGTAAAGAATATGGGATTAACCTCCAAGGAGACAAAAGAGCCGAACTCAAGAAGCTCATACAAGAAAAATGAGCCGCTGAGAAAATAGATGTTCTACAGTTCTATACCAGAATAGAAAATGGTGAAACTATTACTCTTTGAGACCTTACAGTATGACTCTTTGATGAAGCAGTAGAAGCAACCTGGTTTACTATGAGTTTATTAGGAAAGTGAGTAGTAACTGCCGATAAATTTATATTCAACATCGTAGAATGATGAACAAAGCTCATGTTTGGACTGGCTGGACTTGGATTAAAACATAGCATAGACCTTGAAGATTTCAAAGGAAGCCTTGAAAGAATGAATGAAAAAGAAAGAATCTTAGTTCTCGGTCTCCTCTACAGAAAATGAGGAATACTCTTTGAACTCCTTGGACATATAGCATCTTTTGCTAGTACTCAAGTTATCGAATGACTCTCATCAAGCTCTGTAACCAAATGGGAACTCCTCAAAGCTAGTGGTACCAGTGACATAACAAAAAAGATGAAAACTTTTGAAAAATTAGAAAAAATGCTGTGATGAAATGGTGGAATGGATACACTTAATGGAGCACTTAAAAACCAAAAGCTTATAGGTAGAAACAATCAAATTATCAAAATTCTAGAACAGGCAGATAAAACAAAAGGAATAACAGAGGCTGGAAAAGTTGCCCAAATCAAAAAACTTCTCAAACAAAGTTGATTCAGCATTGATGAGATAAAACACTTAGAAAGTGTCGATGAAATCAGAAGTACTTTATCGAAAATTATAAAAACAAATAAATTTACTATCGGACACTCTATTAAATGATATTTTGTAAAAAACTTAAGGGCAAGACAGATAGATTTTTATAGAAATATTGATGGTATTACTAACTACCAGTCAAAAATTATCGCATGAGAGAACAAGATCATTAGACTTGGAGCTGGAAAGCTATGAGAAACACTTCATGCTTTAAAAATAGGAAAAAATGCTGAAAGAGTTCTCTTAGAAGCTAAGACGGCAAAGTGAGTAATAACAAAGCTTGAAGCACTCAAAAGACTTTCTCTAGAAGCGCCTGACCTTCTCAGATCAATGTGTAGATGACTCCCAGAAATCGCAGTAATGGGTCTTGCAATTGGAACAAGAGAAGAGAACGAATCTATTATGGAGTCAATGATAAAAATTGCACCTTTCTTAACCAGGATCATTTGACCAGGAATGATGATATTCAGCCTGTGATGAGCCTACAAAGACGGAAAAGTACAATGGGTAAATGTAGCCGAAGCCTGACTTGGAACTATCTTTTTATGACTTGATTCAGCTGCAGCATTAAAAATCTTCGGAGAGCATGGTTTTTCTGGAAAAACAACATTAGAAATTTGAAAATTCATTGTCAAACCAATAACAGCCCCTATTGATATATGAGTAAGAACCGCGAATTTTTTAAAAAGCGGAAGCCAGGTATTCAAGGCAGAATGAAGCTGGAAAAACTTCTGAAGAGAGGTAGGGAAAAAAACTTTAAATGGGATAAAAAACATAAAAGGAAAAAAGCTTGCTTTGATGGTATGAATAGCACTCGCTATTGGGTATGGAGCAAAAGAAATTTGGGATGAGGACTTTGACGAAAAATATGAAAAGCTCGTCGAAGAAGGAATCCTAGACCCGAAGACCTGAGAAGTCAAAGATTTTGAAAAAGCGAAAATAGTATTTGATTGATTAAACAAAACTGAAAAAGAAGATTTCGCAAAAATAATATTTATGACTGACAAAAGTGCATTATTAGATCCAAATTATCTTGATTTTAAAATACAAGAAAACAATAACCTTCTAGTTTCCACAGTAGCAAATGAGGCTATATGAAAATGGGTCCTCACTTCTGATATTATAGCCTCCCTTAATATGATATGAATTAAAGATATTGACTTTCAAAATAATACCCCTAAAAAGTAGTTATTTTTTGCATAAAGACGTTTTTTGTGATAAAATAGCTGTAACTATTAAAATAATGTGTGACTTATGGAAAATAAATACATCTCGAAGAGAAACACTGCTCTTCACAAAATAGCTTTAGAAAGCAAAAAGAACAGATATTTGAAATTAAAAAATATCTAATAACAAAAAGAGTTTCTTTATATAAAGAAACTCTTTTTTATTATATCAATAAATAAATAGTCAAGGTCTTATACAAGTCCAGCCTTTACAAAAGGCATAAAGATAATAAAATAGTGGTGCGAAAATATTTTAATTACATATAAACACCCCCATGAACAAGCAAAAAGAACAAAATAATGTATTGGTTACTATAGTAATAATTCTTTTAGTAATAATAGCTGTGCTATGATTCTTTCTCGGTAAAAACTATAACAATACAACAAATAATTCTAACACACCTACTGCTGCTAAAAATATAAAAATAAAGGTAATAGATGACAAAAGGTGTAGCGAGTGTCAAACTGACCAAATTCTCTCTCAATTAAAACTCATTCCTTCTCTCTCTGCAATAGAGGTAGAAACAAAGGATTTTTCTGATGAAGGTATAGAAGAATATTTAAAAGAAAATAATATAAATACGCTTCCAGCTATTATATTTAACGCTAACAATATAGATTCAAACATTAATACATACCTTACAGAAATTCCTTCAAAAGAGTATTCTCTCCAAATCTGAGCATCTTTTAATCCTTTTATAGAAAGAAGTGATAGATGATTTACTATTCTTGATAAGGAAAAACTTGCCGAAATTAAAGAAAGCTCTTATGTAAAATGAAATGCTGATGCTGAAATAACTTGGTTAGAGTACAGTGATTTAGAATGTCCTTACTGTGCAAAGCTCCATAATGCTGGAACACCTGAAGATCTTACAGAAAAATATGGAAATAAACTCAACATAGTATTTAACCATTTCCCTCTTCAATTTCATAATAATGCTCTTCCTTGAGCACAAATAGCTGAATGTTTATGAGAAACTCACTGAAGTGATGCTTTTTATCAATTAATAGAAAGATCTTTTGCTGAAGAAAATTCAAAGAAAAGCTTTCTCATAGATGAAGCAGTAAAACTCTGAGCAGATGAAGATACGATAAAAGAATGTTTAAAGTCTGATAAATATGAAGACAAAGTAACAAAGCAAATGGAAACGGGAGCAAGCCTCTTCTGAATTACTGGAACTCCTGGAAATATACTTATAAACAATACTACTGGAGAATACGAAGTAATTTCTTGAGCATACCCAACAAGCGCATTTGAGGCAATTATTGATAAACTTCTCAAATAATTATTCAACATAAAAATATTCAGTTCATATATTATATTTCATAAAAAGGTGAACCATGAAAAGCACAGTACTAAGAAATATCTCTTTAGGGCTCTTATCTGTGTTTTTTGTATTTTCAGCTGTATACTGATTTTCTGGTTGGCAATGAGTAGAAAATGCAAATGACTGAGAATCTCTTACTCATACTATATGGAACTCTCTTATTGATGGAGTCGTTAAGAAAACTTGAGATGTAGCTGAAACTATTACCGGAATAAAAACTTTCTCGGTCTCTCCTATTGTTCCTTCTCCTACTGCTTCATGAGAAGTAGCTTCGAAAGGATATGTAGATACAAATACCTGATGAGGTGGAGCTACTAAAAACTATGTTATTAACGGAAACTTCGATATCTGGCAGAGAGGGACAAGTTTCACTCAAACAAATGGAAACTATACGGCTGATAGATGGAGGTGATGGACTTCTGGTGCTACTGCTACCTTTTCAAGACAAAGTTTCTCCGTAGGACAAACTTCAGTACCTTTTGAGCCTACTTACTACATGAGAATTAATTCGACTTCTGCTGATGATAATACTTGATTATTACACTATATTGAAGACGTAAGAACTCTTGCCTGACAGACTGTTACACTCTCTTTTTATGCAAAAGCTGACTCTTCAAGAACCTTTCGTTCTGAATTCCAACAAGATTTCTGAGATGGATGAAGCTCTTTTGTAGTTGCTGGAACGATTAATCATTCTCTTACAACTTCTCGGCAAAAATTTACTCATACTCTTACTATTCCTAGTATCTCATGAAAAACTCTTGGTCCAAATAGTTTTCTCAACCTCGTTCTTGTAAATCCAAATAATGAAACTTTCACTATTGATGTTGCACAAGTACAAGTAGAAAGAGGAAGCAAAGCAAATAATTTTCAATATAGAAACCCTTGGGAAGAACTGAATATGGCTCAGAGGTATTATGAAAAAAGTTATGATACCGAAACCAACCCAGGCACTGCAACTGAGAACGGAGCTGAAATGATACTCAATGCAAGAAACCCTGGAAACCCTCATAAATATACCTCTTTTAAAGTTACCAAAAGAACCACCCCGACACTTACGATATACTCTTCTCAGACCGGGGCATCTGGAAAAATAAGGTTTGTTGATTGACCTTCGGATACCAATGCTGTTATTTCAAGGGTTGGAAGAAATGGAGCAACTATTTATACTGCTTCATCAACGAATCTCGGACACTTTGCTCAATATCATTATACTGCTGATGCTGAACTCTACTAAATAACAAATTATTTCTATGAAAATAAGACTATTTAAAAATATATGACTCTCGCTTCTGTCTGTCTTTATTGTAAGTTCTGTAGTATATGGAGCACTCGGATGATGGGAAGGCGTGGAAAATGCTGAAAACTGAGAAGCACTGACTCATACTATATGGAATTCACTTGTTGATGGGGTCGTAAAGAAAACAGGAAGTATTTCTGAAACCATTACTGGAGTAAAAACTTTCTCTGATGCTCCTATCGTACCTTCTCCAACTGCTTCTTGAGAAGTAGCTTCAAAAGGATATGTGGATAGTAACTCTAGTAGTATTACGAGCTATGATTCTGGTGAACAAGTCATATCAGCCAATGGGACACTTACTCTTCCTCATGGACTCTGACAAAGTCCTGATATGATAATGATATATGTGAGATGTAAGGTTGCAGAATATGGATGGTCGGTTTGAGATGAAGTACTATATTCTGAAAAGCATAGCACATCAGGAACGGATTCAAGATGATTTAGTCTCAGTTTTGATAGTACGAATATCCGTATAAAATTCGCTAACTATAGTAATGTTCTTCCTCTTGTACACAAAACTGGAAGTAACGGTGTTGATATAAATAATAATAATTGGAGAATTATAGTAAAAGCACATGCTTTCTAATATTAAAAAAAGTGCCATCACTGATGGCATTTTTTTTAATTAAGTATTTTTTTTACTACCCCCTCGTCTTTTCTCCAATTTTTCTTTACCTTTACTCTCAATGCTAAAAATACTTTCTTTTCAAAAATATCTTCGAGCTCTAACCTAGATTCTTTTCCTATTTTTCAAACAAGAGTCCCACCTTTTCACACCACTATATATTTTTGAGAATCTGATTCTACATAAATATAAGCAACTATTCTGAGTATTTCATCTTCATCTTGAAGTTCTTCAACTCAAATATAAGTACTATGAGGGAGCTCTTCTTTTGTATTTAAAAAAGTTTTTTCTCTAATAATCTCTGATATTCTAAAATAAATGTCTTGTTTGGTATAATAGTCCTCTGGAAATAAAAGTGGTCATTCTTGTAGAAAAGACTTTATTTTCATAAGCAGTTCATCAAAACCTCTTTTATCTACAGAAGAAATCTCTACTGAGTCTTTTCATTCTGGAACCGTAATTCTTCACTTCAAATCTAGCTTTGTATATACTTTCAAAACCGGCTTATTTACCATTTCCAATATTTCTGCTATATAAGCTTCCTCTTCTCAACTATTTCTTGATGAATCGATAAAATAGAGTATTAGTTCTGAGTCTTTAAAAGATCCTATCGCCACATCATTAATTTTTGCATTAAAAACCTTTTCTGATTTATGTATTCCTGGTGTATCAAAGAATATAACCTGAGAGTCTTCATCATTATATATTCCAAGTACCTTCCTTCTCGTTGTTTGAGGTACATTGGTCGTTATAGATACTTTTTCTCAAATAAGCGCATTGATAAAAGTAGATTTTCAGGCATTCGGTCTGCCTATAATAGCTACATATCAAACTTTTTTCGTCTGTGTAAAGTCTGATGTATTCTCTAAAACATCTTTTATATTTAATTCTTTCATATTGTTTTTATTAATGATAATCCCTCCCCCCTAGCGGGGTACTCCCTTTGAAAAAGGGAGAGAAAATTGATGAAACTTTATTTTAAATCTCCCTTTCCCAAAGGGAGTACCTGTAACGTAGTGAAAGGGGAGGGATTATTCTATTTTACTCCCTCGCTCTATTCATAAAATAGAGGTCTAGAATATCTATTGCCGCCATACTCTCAATAACTGGAATCACTCTTGGGAGAATACAAGGGTCGTGTCTTCATTCTATCGTAAAATCTACCTGTTCTCCATCAGTATCAACGGTTGTTTGTTTTTTGTATATACTTGCTGTTGGCTTTACTGCAACTCGAAATACTATATCTTCTCAGGTGCTAATTCATCAAAGAATTCATCAGTATTTATTATTCTTTGTTTTTATATCTCACTTATCATTTATAAATCATTCATTATAGGTTTCTCCTGTGTGACCTACCACTCAGAATCAAACCCCATATTCAAATCACTGTATTCATCATATAGAAAGCATGCTTCCAGCGAGTCTTGATTTTATTTTTCAAAACACTGGTTCTCATAAATTTTTAGGTGCGCCTATAATACTACATTCTATAATTCATCAAACACTATTTCCATCTCTTGCTATCTTTTCAACATATTCTATCATACTCGGTCACAGGTCTCTATCTCAAGCTCTCAGCTTATTAGATTCTATATAGTCCCTCTCTACATTCCCTCATGTTATATTTCATACCTGCTTTGTATATCCTATTATATCAACTCATAGTTTTTCTTTCAAGTACTGTTTTGCTATCGCTCAAGCAATAACTCTACTCACGGTTTCTCTTCCACTACTCCTTCCTCCTCACCTATGATCTCTAAAGCCATATTTACTGTTATAGGTCATATCAGCATGGTTTGGTCTGAGTATATCTTTTATGTTATCGTACTTACTCGAATCCTGATCATTATTTTTGAGTATAATAGTAATAGGGTGACCCGTACTTTTTCATTCATATATACCTGAAATAACTTCAAAAGAGTCATCCTCCTTTCTTTGTGTAGTAATGTCACTCTGTCCAGGTTTTCTTCTATTCATTTCATTTTGTATATTTTCTTGATCTACTAAAAAACCAGCTGGGAGTCCATCAATAACGACTCAGAGTCATACTCCATGAGATTCTCAAAAGGTTGTTATTCGAAACAAGTTTCAATATGTATTCATAAATCTATAAGATTATTCAATTATTCCCCCTTCCTTTCGTATGCTAGGTCCATAGATACCCCTTGAGGGTGCAAGGGGCTAGGGGATGGATTATTATTTTTTTGATAAATTATCAAGATCTCTCCAAAAGTTCGGATACGTTTTATTTACACAGCTTTTATCCAAAATATTCAGTCCTCAAATATAGCTTTGCAATATTCAGAAACTCATAGCAATTCTATGGTCATTATAGGTTTGAATATCAATATTTTGATCTCATCTCTCATCTCCTAAAGAACCAATAATCATACTTTTACTATCACTTTCCACCTCAACTCATAATTTTCTTATTTCTGTTGCCATTGCATCTATTCTTTTACACTCTTTAAGGTTCAATGTTTGTAAGCCTCTGAGTTTTGTATTTCCAGGAAAAAATATTGCCAAAACCATAAAGGTAAGACTTACATCAGGTATTTGAGAGAAATCTAAATCTAGATTTAGATACTTATGAAAACCACCTGAATTCATTCATTTTCCTTTTAATTGTGTACTTTTTCCATCTGAATAGTATTCAAATCAAAACTGCTTCAATATATTCAAAAAACTATAATCTCATTGTTTTGTTTCTGATCCAAGGTTCTTTATTTCTAACTCTCACCCGTGAAGAAATATATAAGAGGCTATATATGAAAGCGCTGAAGCATCTCATTCAATAAATAAATCAACTGGATTATACTTTTGTTTCTGAACCCTAAATCGTTTATAGTTATCATTTATTACCTTTACTCCAAATTTTTCTAGCTCGTGTATGGTTATATCTATATATGGCTTACTTACCAAGTCTCACTCTACTTCTATTTCGAGACCTTCGGGGAGCATTCAAGCAATTTGCAAAAGACTGGTAAAATACTGAGATGATACCTCACCGTTCATTTTAATCTTAGAGCTATTAAATTGAGTGTTGAATTTTTGAATTTTTACTGGGGGGCATCAATCACTGGATTCAATATTTACTCAAATTTGTTTGAGTCCTTCTACCAAATCAACTATTGGTCTTTCACACATTCTCTCACTTCCCGTAATTAATATTTCATCTACCTTATCAACAAAAAGAACTCAAAGGGCTGTGAGAAATCTTACTGATGTTCCAGATTCATTCCCATCTAAAATAATCGAGGTATTTGACCTTACTCTGTCAATTCATCACATGATTGAAATATCTCCCTTTCACTCATCATCTACTTGAACTCCCAAAGCTCTAAGTGCTCGAATCATTGCAACAGTGTCATCACTCTGCAATATTCATCTCAATCTACTTTTTCCTTCTGCAAGGGCTCATAATATAAGACATCTATTACTTATAGACTTTGATCATGGTAAAAAAAGCTCTTTCATATTATTCTTCTTTTTCATAAGAATCTACTATATTTAAAATTTTTCTTGCCTGTTGCATAGCATTTGGAGAGAAGTCCATTTGCATAGTGGTATTAGTTCATGCAGTATGAATTAAGAGCGTACCATAGTTTAGCATATTTGCAAAAAACCCTTTTGTGGTTGAGTTCACTTCTTGTACCTGTCATAAGTTACACTCTGAAACCGTTCTATTTAAAAACGCTGTCTGATCTACTCATACAATCCTGTTATTAGTAATAATGTACATATCAAGCTCATGGTCTAACCAAGACACGTATAGAAAAAGTAAAAAAACAAGGAGAAAAAGAATGTTTAACAAACTAGAAACTGCGGTAAATCACATAATGAAATAGAACGTAAAAATAACAACGACTCAAAGTACGGTATATACTCATAGCATAACATATATTATCCAATGTCTTTTTATAACAAGCTTTATTTCTTCACCTTCTCTTAGATTTTCAAGCTGTAGCATAACTCTATTTTTTAAGAAATATTAGGTTTTTTTATATACAACGGTTCTATTTTTTTATTCTTTTCTCAAACATTTATATCTATTTCACTTATTATACTCTGATAATCAACTTTATCAACTATTTTTACCTGAGAACTCCTCTTTTCCTCAACATCTCAAAGGACAGATAAGTCAGCATTTCAATATATTGTTTTCACTCTCGCTTCTCATAATCTATCTAATATATCATCATTTTTCATAATTTCTATATCGCTTTTGTGATCAAACTGAATAAAACAGTCTCTTTTAGAACTCGATTTTATAATTGGATAGTCAGAAAATAAGTCAAAATAAGAGAGTGAGACAAGGTTCTTTTTAATGATGTAGTTTATGGTATTCACAACTAAAACCGTTGTCCTCACTCCGGTAAAGCTACCTGGTCCATTTACTACTACTATATTTTCTAAATCTTCATATGCTAAATTATGTTTCTTCAAAAACCTATCAATCATTGGAATAAGTGTAGAAGACTCTTTTCATTTTATTTCCCAAGAGTAGTCATCAAGTATTTTTTTATTCTCATCAAAAAAAATAATATGGGCTGGTGAGGAAATAGTATCTACGAATACATTCATTTTATGAAAACTTTTACTTTTAAAACTTTCTTCTATAATAGTGTAAAATTAAAAATAACAAAATAATTCATGTTCAACTTTGAAATGATTACAGAAAAAAATAGGAGCTATATAAATACTCCCAATATTTTTGCAAGACTTTTATATCTAAAAAAGTATATACAAGAAGAGAATTCTATTCTCATAATAGTAGAAAATGAAAAGGCCGTACAAAATTATTTGAAAATATCTGGGTACCTCAGTGAACAACAAATTATAGATAGAAAAATAAGTTCATTAAAAAATACCTCTCAAATTATAGACATTATAGACAATAAAAAATGACTCTACATAAGTACTCCTGATGTTTTTTATAGTAAGTTAGACATTATAGACAATCCTAAAAACATTCTGAAAATCGAAAAAAATCAAGATATAGCAATAGAGGAAATCAGTAAAAAACTCAACGAGCTATGATATACATTTAAAGAATATGAAAGCCCTGGAAGTTTTAAAATAAGCTGAGACACTCTTCACTTCACAAGTGTAAATGGAGATAGTTATAAGGTAAGTTTTTGGGGAAATACTATAGAAGAAATTTTGGACGTAGGAGAAAAGAAAAACATTGAGGCTCTCTTTGTTTGAAAAAATGAAAAAATTAACCTCATTGAACAAACCCCTCCCCCTTCGGGGACTCCCCTTGAAAAGGGGAGATTTAATGTCAAGTTAAAAGAAAAACTTAATAATAAAGATACTCTCATTGTTTTAGACTCTCTTGATTTCTCAAGTAGTTATGACCCACTTTATGATGGGCTCACAAACTTTATTAACCTTCCAGCTCTTTCACAAAATAAAACAAATGAAGTAGAACTATGACTGAAAGACCTATTTGTAGAAAATATAGATGTGCTCAAAGAGCTTCTCAAAAAAAATACAATAAAGCATAAATATGTTTTTACCAAAAATATAGCCACCTTTAAAAACTTCATAGAGTTTAATGATATACATGGAATCCATTTTTTTGAAAGTAGTGTTAATAATATGAAAAGTTTTCAATCCGAAAACTCAGTGTTTATCTGTGATGACAATATATCAAGAATATTTATCAAAAAAAGAGGAAAAAGAAGTATCAGTAAAGACATGGATTTGCTCCTTCAAATAAAACCTTGAGACTATATTGTTCATATAGATCACTGAATAGGTATATTTAAAACCATTATTGAGAAAGACCTCCCCTCTACCAAAACCCCTCCCAACCTCCCCTTATCAGGGGAGGGGAAGAACACCAGTGGAGTAAAAAAAGAATACATAGAGTTAGAGTATAAAAATAATGATAAACTCTTTGTCCCCATTACTGAAGTTGGAAGACTCTCAAAGTATGTATGAGTTGAAAACCCAAAACTTACCCCTCTCTCTACCAAAGCCTGGGAAACAAAGCTCAAAAAAGCAAGTGTAGATATAGAAAAAATCGCTCGTGAGCTTCTTGATGTATATGCAAAAAGGAAGCTTCATAAGTGATTTGCATTCTCTTCTTTCCCCAAAGAAGAATGAATTTTTCAAAATAGTTTTGAATATACCTATACAAAAGATCAGTTTAGCATCATTCAAGAAATATTTGGGGATATGGAATCTCAAAACCCAATGGATAGATTACTTTCTTGAGATGTAGGCTTCTGAAAAACAGAAATAGCCTTCAATGCTATGTACAAAGCCATGTTAAATGGAAAACAAACAGCTCTTATATCACCATTAGTCGTACTTGCCTATGAACACTTTGATAAAGCACAAGAAAGGTTCAAAGATTTTCCTTTTAATATAGAGGTTATTACTAGATTTGAAAAAGAAAGCAAAATAAAGGAAGTTCTTAAAAAACTCAAAAGCTGAAAAATAGATGCTATTATTGGAACTCATAGGTTGTTGAGTTCTGATATACAGTTCAAGGACTTAGGGCTCTTAGTTGTTGATGAAGAACATAAGTTCGGAGTAGCTGATAAAGAAAAAATTAAAAACCTTAAAGGCAATATAGACATACTGTCCATGTCCGCAACGCCTATTCCTAGAAGTCTAAACTTGGCTTTAAACGGTATAAAAAGCATATCAATGTTGACAACTCCTCCTGTAGGTAGACAATCAATTCACACCATAGTGTCGAACTTCTCGGATAAAATTATACAAGATGCTGGAAAGAAAGAATTCGAAAGAGGAGGACAATTGTTCTTCATACACAATCGAGTAGAAACTATTTCTCACTTCCAAGCATATCTAGAAAAAATATTCCCAAGTAAGAAAATAATTGTTACTCACTGACAACTCCCTGGTGATACTCTCGAAAAAAGAATAATTGATTTTAAAAGAAAACAATATGATATTCTCCTTTCTACTACGGTTATAGAAAACTGAATCGATTTCTCAAATGTAAATACTATCATTATTAACGAAGCTGGAAACTTCTGAATCAGTCAAATCCACCAACTCAGATGAAGAGTTTGAAGAGGTGATAGACAGTGATACTGTTATCTGCTTTTCAAGAAAGATAAGATCAAACAAGATGCAGCGAAAAGACTCAAAACCATTGTCGACTATAGTCACTTATGAGCTGGGTTTGAACTGGCTATAAAGGACCTAGAAATACGATGAGGATGAGATATTCTCGGTATTAGACAAAGTGGACAATCTGTAGAAATAGGTGTCAACCTTTTCCTACAAATGCTTGAAAGCAAAGTAGAAGAACTTAAGAATTCTCTCATAGATACCAGCCCTTCTCAATCTCAAAAACCCCTCCCAACCTCCCCTTATCAGGGGAGGAGTAGAATCAATACTAAAATTGATCTCAATATTAGCATATTTATAGATAATAGTTTCTTTTCTTCTGAACTCGATAAAATCAATTTTTACAGAGAAATTGAATCTTTGAATAGCATTGAAGACCTTGAGAGTATTATCTCAGATTTCAGGGAAACAGCCCTTTCAGAGACCTCTCCCCACCCCTCTCCAAAGGAGAGGGAGAAGAACAGCTTTCCAAAATGAACCAATAACTTTTTTGATTTGCTTCGACTCAAAATCCTCGCAAATAAACACAATATAAGAAACATAAAAAGAGCGTGACTCAACTATCAAATAGATTTTGTAGATATAGGAGATAAGGGGTTAGAAAAACTCAAACAATTTCTCGAGCTTGATAAAGAAGTGAAGTTTCGTGTCATTTCATTGACAAGAATAAGAAGTGAAACAAAAAAATTTACAAACGATGAAAGTTTCGTACAATATTTACTACAACTTTTTAGCTGAAAAATAAGAAATTCAAAAATAAAGTTGAAAATGAGGAAATAAAAACCCCTCCCCCCCTAAAGGGGTACTCCCCTTGAAAAGGGGAGATAAAAAGGAATATATTATTTAATAATCTTGGAATATGAAGATAAAAAAGATTCTCTCCTTATTAATACTCCCACTTGTGTTTCTCTCTTCTTGTGGAACCAAAGAAATAGAAACAAAACCTACTTTAACTGATAATGATAATACAATCATGACTACATTCGAAAACGGTGATATTGTTGCGGTAATGAAAACAACTAATGGAACCATACAAATTAAGCTTCATACTGATGAGGTACCGAAAACAACTACTAACTTTATAGCTCTTTCTAAGAAATGATACTATAATGATGTAATTTTTCATAGAATTATAAAAGGATTTATGATTCAATGAGGTGATCCAGATGGTACTGGTATGGGTGGAGAAAGTATATATGGTGAAAAGTTTGATGATGAATTTCATCCTGATCTAAAAAATATTAAATACTCTCTTTCTATGGCCAATGCTGGTCCAAATACAAACGGAAGCCAGTTTTTCATAAATGGTGTTGATAACAACTTCCTTGATAACAAACATTCTGTTTTTGGTCAAGTAATAGAATGAACTGAAAATGTTGATAAAATAATCAAAGTAAAAACTGGTGCCAATGATAAACCTGAAAAGGATGTAAAAATAATTAGTATAGATATAAAAGAATATCAAAATGGTACTCTCAAGGATTACGAATTTGATTTAGATGAAACTCTGAAAAAAATAGAGGAAGATAATAAGGCAAAACTGGAAGCAAAGAAAACAAAAGAGATAGAATCATGAGATACGGTTTCTGTTCACTACACTGGAACCTTCCCAGGTGGAGAAAAGTTTGATTCTAGCTTGGATAGATGACAGCCAATTGAATTCACGGTAGGTGCTGGTCAAATGATTCCTGGTTTTGATGCTTGAGTGGTATGACTAAAGATTGGAGATAAAAAGAGTCTTACTCTCGAACCAAAGGATGCGTACGGTGAGTATGATGAGAAGAAGACTCAAACACTTCCAAAAGAGCAACTTACATCATTTACAGATGCTGGAATAGCTCTTGAGAAAGGAAGTGAGCTTCCTACTGCACAGGGTACATTTAAGATTATTGATACTACTGAAACTGAGGTAGTTATCGATGTAAATCACCCTATGGCTGGAAAAACTCTTGCATTTGATATAGAGGTGGTAGATATAAAATAAAAATAATGAACCATTGTATTATGTTATTCAATATTTTTTATAAAAAAACAAGATTTTAATAAATATCTTGTTTTTTTTATACTACACATTATAAAATATCTTGATTTTTTCAAACTCCTTGCTATACTAGTTATATATATTTATTAAATATTCATTCATTATGATTAAGAGAGAAATACTAAACAAGATTAAATATTGGCTTAACAAAGAAAAAATAATAATTTTAAAATGAGCGAGACAAGTTTGAAAAACAACTTTAATGAAAAAAATAGAATCACATTTAAATGAAGATAAAAAAAATGTTACCGTTTTTTTGCAAGCAGATAAAATAGATAATTATGATATATTTAAAACTCCTGATAGTTTAATAACATATTTGAATATAAAATATAATTTTCCTAATACATATATTTACTTGTTTATTGATGAATTTCAGCATATAAAGGAGGCTTGAATGTTTTTAAAAAATATATTTGATGAATATAGGGATAAACTTCAAATTATTGTATCTGGATCATCTAGTTTAGAAATTACAAAAAACTCAGAATTCTTAACATGAAGGGCCATTAATTTTTATATAGGCAGAATTGGTTTTAGTGATTTTTTTGCTTTTAAGGAAAATGTAAACAATACTAAAAAAATTGAGTTAGATAATTTTTCTGAAATAGAAAAATTTTATAGTGTATTTAAAAATGCATTAGAGAAGCATTTTATGGATTATATTACCTATTGAGCTTATCCTGAAATAGTTTCAGTTAATAATGTGTATGAAAAAGAAGCTATTATTAATCAAATAGTAGAAACCTATATACAAAAGGATATTATAGATTTTTTACATATAGAAAATATTAAGGCATTCAATGATTTAATCAAGGTATTGTCTTCAAATATATGAAATCTCGTTAATATAAATGAGATTGCGTCAACTATTAATGTTTCTATGCAGACGGTTAATAAATATATAGATATATTAGAATGAACTTTTGTATTTTCTAGAGTGAGGCCTTTTTATAAAAATACTAGAAAAGAACTCAGTAAAATGCCTAAGATCTTTGTAGAAGATTTATCTATTAAAAATTACTCTCTGAGAGAATTTGATTCATTATCAAAAAAAATAGATCTTTGAGTGGAGGTTGAAAATTTTGTTTACACTGAGCTGAGAAAAATTTATAATAAGGATCAAATATTCTTCTATAGAACCGTTTCTAAAGCAGAAATTGATTTTATTATAGAGGATGCTTTTGAATCATATATTCCAATAGAAGTAAAATATAGAAATAAGGTGTGATTGCCAAAAGTAATGAAGAATTTTGAGGAAAATTACAATGTAAGTAAGAAGATTATTATAACGAAGGATATACTAAAAAAAGAGGAGGGTGTTTATTATATTCCAGCTTGTATGTTGTCGTTTATTGATATATAATAACAAATTATGTTAACAAAGTAATAATATAGAAAGAATTCATTGTATATGGGAAAGCATGGAAACAAGGCCTTATAATAAAATAGGTTGTTTCCAATATAGTATTTTAATATTGAATTATGAATAAACATTTTAAGAATATGATGAAGTATCAGTGGTTAATTGTTTTTATAATCTTATTATTGTTTATATATGTTTTTTTTCCTATTTTTTTGTATGAAATAATTATAATTGTTTTTATAATGTTTATTTCTTTCATTATATTAGCTTGAAATAATATAGAGAAGAATAAGCGTAAATCTTTAATTCATGTATATGACCAGTATCAAAATATATAAACCTCGCCTTCTTAAATTCAAACACTGATATAAGGCAATTCTAAACCTAAAATACTTTCACTTCAAAATAATCTTTGAAAATCTCTAAAATGATATCATTTTACAAAAAATCATGGAGAGACATCATCATCTCATTCATCATACTGAATTAGAAATATAAACTTATCTTTTGGATAAATTTTTTTTAATGTTGAAAACCATCCTCCAATTGTTATAAACGCATAAAATAAACTAAACTCTTGGGAAATATCTGTTCTAAAATAGACATCATCAATTCTAGAAGTATTATTTGTAAATTCAAAGTTATATCAGATATTATTAATATTACCATCTAACTTAGTTTCATTTATATCATATCAAAAATCACTATCTTCAAAAGAAGCTTTCAAAACTCTATTAGAAATAATATCTCCAAACTCCGACAAAGGTTTTAAATCATATTCATTATTAAAATGAAACTTATAATTTGATAACAATAGTTTCATAGCGTCATTAATTTCTATTTTCATATTATGATTATTTAGTTTTTAAATATTGTTTTGCAGCCTTTTCTAATCATCTTTTTACTTGAGGATCATTAGCAAGTTTTTGAATACTTTTAGAAGCTAACTTTCAAGATTCATCAAAGAACTCTTTTTTAGTATAATTGTAGAAATACTTTGTACCGTTTTTCATACTTTGCAGGTGCACATTTCAATATGCCCCCATTGTTTCAACATCAACCCTCCACTTTCAATTAGTAGTATGCGATATTGATCTACTTCCATTTAATGAATTTTTTGCTTCATATCTATTCTCTTTCTTAGGCTTCTTGCCTCCAGGGCTTGGACTTCAAGTAACACTAGAAACACTATCATTCCTATCAACTATCCTATCAACTATTTCATCACTGATAAACTTTCATACAATAGTTCAAGCAGCTATTACAAAAGTTCCATATGCTTTTGCTACATCAACATATATAATTCATGTAGACTCCTCTCCACTTGGATCCACATATACAAGAGGATTATTCTCCACATAACTATAACTATTCTGCTTTTGTGGAAACATCAAGACTATATCACCCCTCTCGTCTTTCTTTTTTCTATCAAATCCTCCAACTTCCCAAAACACTCTATCAATACTCCTAAACCTCCCTATATCATTATCATAATACCTCGCTTCAAAATATTGCAAGTCGGTTTCACTATCCTCCTCTTTTCATCAGAAAAGATATTTGTTCTCGTACTCTCAAGTATTCTGCTTCTCCCTAACACTCCCAAATGGATAGTAAAAACAATATAATTATATATTTTCCACTACTAACTTCTCCGAAAAATTATTTTTATCAAAAATATCAATTATTTCAATACTTGCAATTTTATCATTACTATCTATAAAAATAATAATTTTATCATTATATATAGAGTATTTTTTAGTGATATTATTATCTGAAATAATTACTTTCAGCTTATCATGTGATTCAAAATAATAATGAATATTGTCTAAATTACCTAAAAAATCAATTGGAAGCATTTCAATTCCAATAACATATCACTTACTATCGATATCAAAATTAATCATACCATCTAAATGGCAAAATTCATCTGCAATAATAGTATCTGCAATAATAGTATCTGCAACTTTAAGCTCTATCTCCTGTATATATATATATATAGCATCGGCTTCATTATCTATTCTTACTTTCATGATGACTTTAAATTATTAATATAATTCTTACTAACTTTATTTATTACCGTTGTGATACCATTAGTTCATCTTCAAACAAATATGCTTGAAGCTTTATCATAAAATCATTGCAAAGTTTTTCAATTCCTTATATAACTAAATTTTTCTCCATTGTTGATAACATTTTTCACCTGATCAATAGAAATATTCCTTTGAGACATTCTTTCTGCTGCATGTTTAGTAATTGATATAACCCCATCTTTCGTATCAATTTTTTCTTTCTCCTTCTTCGGCTTCTTCCCTCAACTTCATGGACTCCCAGTAGCACTCACGACTCACTCATCTCTATCAACAACCCTATCTACCACCTCATCACTTACAAACTTTCAAAGAACTACTCCAACCGTTACTACTGCTTTTACATACAAAGCTATAGGATTTGAATCTGCAATAGTATCACTAAACTCTCAAGTTACATCCGTCATATTTAACGGATTATTCTCTACATAACTATACGCATTCTGCTTTTGTGGAAACATCAATACTATATCTCACCTCTCATCTTTTTTCTTATCATCAAATCAACCAATCTCCCAAAACACTCTATCAATACTTCTGAACCTTCCGATATCATTATCATAATACATCGCTTCAAAGTATTGTAAATCAGTTTCTTTGTCTTCCTCCTTGCCTCCAAATAAATATTTGTTCTCGTACTCTCAAGTATTCTGCTTCTCCCTAACACTCCCAAATGGATAGTAATCCACCACTTGGAGAAATCAACCAGTACTTGAAAGATCTATATTTCCACCTCAAAGATGATCTTCGTGGTGATAGACAATCTTTTATTTATATTTTACAGTTCAAATAATTATAATATTTAGTCGTTTTTTATTAAAAACAAAACTAAGTGTCCATATATTCTTGCCTTGTTTAGTAAATCTTTGCTCTTTGTTTACAATATTAATTAGTTTTTTACTGTTTTCTTTTCAAATTAAGTCATTATACTCTCCATTATATACTTTTTTGATTAAAGTATCTTCCATTTTTCATTGAAATTGAGATATAAAACTCCCTCAATTATACATAAAGAATAATGTGTAAAATTGAGGAGAACTGTTAGAATCTGTTTTTATTGCATTAACAATAAGAAAAAATCTTCTTAACACAAATGACTCTATAAATACATTGATAGTATTATCTATACTTAATATATTAAATCATTCTTTAGCTTTTTGCTTCAAATAAAGCTTACTTTTAAGTCATATTCATTTTTTACTTTGATCATCAAAGTGATTGACCCAAGTTTTATAAGCTTCTATTTGATTTTTACAATCAAACTGATGAATATAAGGTCATAATTCATCTGTAGAATAGTCTTCTAACACTGTATATAAAGGCATAGATTTATATTAAATTATTTAGTATTTCTTTTAGTATTTTGAGAATGATTTTCTCATCTCTTAGCAGCTTTTTCCTTAAAACGCTTCAATTGTTTTTATGTAACTTTCACTGTTTTATTTTCTATCTTTTGAATCATTTTACAAGCATGTTTATCATCCTTATTTATAGAAAAAATACTTTTAAAGCATTTTAATGCACCTTGATATTTTCACATTTTATATAACCTATAACCTTTATCACTTAATGCTGGTTTAAATATAGGGTTTATTGATAATGACTTATCAAAATATTCTAATGCTTCCCTATATTTTCACATATTATCTAACAAGCTTCCTTTATTGTGATATATATATTCATTTTGATTTATTTTTAGTGCTTTATCAAAACAATTTAGAGCTTCTGTATATTTTTTCATATCTGTTAAAAGAATTCATTTATCACTTAATGCAAAGAAGTCATTTTTTTTAATACTAAGTGCAGAATCAAAACACTTTAAAGCTTCTGTATATTTTTTTAATAAATACAACGTATATCATTTATCTACAAGAGCCCTTACACAAACTCAATCCTCATTAACTGCTTTTGTTAAATATCTTAATGACATTTTATATCTTCATAGCTTTTGATACGAAAGACCTTTAACTCGATATGTTAAACATTTGTCTATATCACTATTTTTATCATTCACTAAAGATTGATTTATATTGAATATTGCGTCTTGATACTGGTTTGCATAGTATAGATTATATCATTTCTCAAATAATACGAAAGAATCTCTAGGATAAGCAGATAAGTAAATTTCATAGTATTTTACGGCTTCTGCATACTTTCATATATTACTTAAAATAAATCATTTATCCTTTATAATATTAAAATATTCATCTTTATTATTTCTAATACTTTTATCCTTTAAAATATCATCCACAACTTTTAATGCATCTTTATATGCCTCATGTTCATACAAAAGCTCCTCATACTGTTCCTTTAGTTGCTCTATTTTCATTACATTAAAATAAAAAATTAATAACCCTTATCTATTTCATTTAGGCTTTTGACTATGATTTTCTCATCTACTATTTGCTTTTCTCTGCTGATGTTTTAACTGATTCTGTAGCTTTTGTAAATCCTTTTGTTTTCAGCTATAAGGTGCTTTGTTTTTTAGGTCTTGTAATTGTTTTTTAAGTTGGTCTACTTTGTTTTTAGCACTATTAACTGCATCTCTGTTTTGATGTTTTGCATTTTTTCATCATCATTTATCCCACCCATTACCATCTTTTTTGTCTTTCTTCGGTTTCTTTCCTCATGAACCTGGTCCTCAAGTGCTCGAAACTGACATACTGTCATTTTCTGTAAATTTATCAATAATTTTATCACTTACAATATCTCATAAGGCTTTTCATATAACTAATACTCAAGTAATGTACGCTTTCGCAATAAATTCTAAAGGTGTTCAAGTACCTACATCTCAAGCTATCGGACTTTCTCCATTTGGATCAACATATACTAAAGGATTATTCCTCGCGTAACTATAAGAGTTAAACAACTGGGGATCTAACAAGAATAAATTTGCCCTTTTTGTATCTCCCACCTCCCAAAACACTCTATCAATACTTCTGAATCTTCCTATATCATTGTCATAATACCTCGCTTCAAAGTATTGTAAATCAGTTTCTTTGTCTTCCTCCTTGCCTCCAAACAAATACTTATTCTCATACTCTCAAGTATTCTGCTTCTCCCTTACACTTCCAAATGGATAGTAGTCAACTACTTGTAAAAATCAACCTGTACTTGATAAATCTATATTCCCTCATCATAAATGGTCTTCGTGGTGGTAAATAATTTTTTCCTTTACTCCCCCTCCTTCATTTGAGGGAGGGGTTAGGGGTGGGTTATATACACTCTCAACCGTAGCAAGCTTCTGGTTTCCAAAGAATATATACTTGCTTGTTTTTATCGTATACCCAGTTCCTCTCTCTTCTTCTCCCTCTCCTGTAAGGGGAGGGTTGGGGAGGGGTATCTCTACTTCGTAGTCCTTATTAACATACCTATTTACCTCCCCTTCACTCCTCTTTTCTACACGTATTCACTGAGTATTATAATCATAACTCGTCACAACTCAACTATTTGTCTCTGATTGAGTAAGTTCATCTTTTGAATTGTATGTATATGTTCGTTTTTCATCCGTTACAACATTTCCATTTGCATCATAGGTATACAATATATCTCCAGCCTTTGTAACTGCATGAGGATTGTTCGTACCATTATCAATATACTCATAATTTCATACCCTTGAATTATTCAATATATTTCATAAGACACTATAACTATATGAAATACTTAATTCACTTCAAGTTCCCTCTCCTTCGAGGGGAGGGTTAGGGAGGGGTTGATAATCAGCACCTGTAAGTCTATTCAAATCATCGTAACTATAAGTGACATCTTTCTCAAATCATCCTATTGTTCCTTCTTCTTTTAATCGAACTATATTTCATAGATTATCAAAAGTATATGAAGTTAATCCATATTGATCCTCTCAAGATAACAATCACTTTTTACTCAGCCTATACCCTTTCTCATAATCATATATATTTTTTGTTATGGCATTATTTGCATAGCTTAAATCTGTAATTTTGAGAGCTGGATTATAATCAACTGATTGTATTAATTCAAGACCATCATAGTTTACTCATTTGGGTATACCATTCTCATAGTTATAAGAAGTCATTTTTCCATCAGGATATACTTGAGATTTTTTTTGTCCCATAAGATTATAACTATATTGAGTGGTATATTTATACTCTATTCCCTCTCCTGTAAGGGGAGGGTAAGGGAGGGGTTGATATGTTTTGGTTTCAGATATGATATTTCAAAATACATCATAGTCATAGTTTTCAGAGTAACCTCACTTTGAATAGCTAGACAACAAACCTTTTGCATTTGTTCATTCATCATATACAAAAATAGTCTCATCTACTATTTCCCCTCCTTTGGAGGGGTTAGGGGAGGTCTCTTTTTTTACTCTATCAAGTTCATCATAAGTATAAATAATTTCATCTCCTGAAAGAGTCGTATATTTCGTAATATTACCATTTTTATCATACTCATACTGTCTCTTTCCAAAATTTATATCACCTATGGTATGAAGATCTTCTATTTCTAGTCTCTTTCCAGATATATCATATACTATATTCCTTTCATTTCCCTCTGCATCAACTATTTTTATAAGTTGTCATAAAGTATTATATTCATACTTTGTTTCTCATCACTCCCCCTGCCTCGCTATCGCTCAGCTTTCCCCCTCAATTGAGGGGGATCAAGGGGGAGCCTCAACCACTCCTACTAAATTCCCAAAAATATCATACATAAACTGAGTAGAGACTCACTTTTGATTTGTAATAGTAAAATCAAGATTATTATAACTGTACTCTATATCTCCCGAAGTATTTGAGATTTTCTTTACTCTATTTAATACATCATATTCGTAACTATCTCAAAACTCTGTAACTTTATTGAGTACCGAATAGTTTGGATGTGACTCAAAAGTTGGATAGCTCGCATAGAGTTTATTTACTCTCGAGTCGTATTCAGACTTAGTAGTTATATAATCGTTCTTGTATGTTTTCTTGGTCTGAATCGTATTTCAGAAACTATTTTTATATACTATAATGTCCTGTGTATCTGTCCCTGTAGTATCAAAATAAAGTGTTGTTTGGATAGAGTTTGGAATACTCGTATCATTATATACAACTTTTTTCATCAAGAATATATCTCTTTGACCCCCCTCTCATGTAAGGAGAGAGGTCGGGGGTGAGGTCTTCTCAGAGATAAGTCTTCAAAAACTATCATATTCCAAAAGAGTCTCTAATCCATTTATACTTATTTTTTTACTTGGTTTTCCAACACTATAGTCATATTCAAACAATTCTGAGAATCATTTTGCTTTTGTTATGGAAACTGGATATATTCAGTATGCACCATGGGTATAAGTCGTTTCATATCACCTTGGATTAATAGTTTTGGTCAAAAGTCCTTCTGAATTATACTGTCTCTTTTCTTCTGAAAAAGTAATGGCAGTATCATAGGTTTTTATACTTGTAATATCTCCAAAACTTATGTTTCCAGTATTGAGATCATCATAAAGAATCTCTTTTTTTGAAACCAAAGTATTATTAAAATCGTGGAGTTCTTGGGACTTAGTAAATCCATAGAGATTCAGGGCTTCATTTTTTGCATAACTGAATTGAGTAGTTCTTTTATCTTGTTTGATATCTGTAAAATCTCACTTTTGATTCATAAGTGTTACTTCTCAATACTCTCTTTTTTCTGTAATATTGCTATATTCATCATATATATACTCTATAGCACTTGAAGTAGTAGTGTCTGAACTTATAAGGTTCTTTGTTTCTCTTTCTTTTAAAACTCTCCACTGTATATCATTAAAATCAGTATTCCATTTTGTAATCTCTGACTTAAGCAACTGCCATTTTCATTGGCTCCCCTCTCCTTTGAGGAGAGGGGTTGGGGGTGAGGTATATATTTCTTTCCTAAATACTTTTCATTTTTTTGAAATATGATCTTCATACTCTCATAACTCGGGGTTGTCTGTTGAGTTCGCTCATTGATGAAAATAATATATTTCTTTTTTTCAGGCTATATCGGTTTTAGTGACTCTAGCAAATCAAGCATACTCTCTTCCATACAAATCAGCAATATCGAAATAAAATGCCCCTCATGCATACTCAAAAGCCTCTACATTATTTACTCAGGTGGTAGTATCTAAATAAGTAATTTTATGAAGTGTTTTCAGATTAAATGGAAGGCTTGGGTTAAGATTATTTCATTCACTATCTTTATAGAATACCGATGGCTTATATTCAAAATCTACCTGTAATCACTTGTTATCGGTAATTTGTTTGAGTAAATGCATATCTTTTCCCTTTCCATATTGAAAATTATACTTTCTGTACCTTCCTTCTCCCTCTCCTCAAGGAGAGGGCTGGGGTGAGGTCTCCTCTACTGAAGTAAGGTGAGAAAAAACAGTATTCACACTATCATATCCAAACTCGTATCTTTTCGTTTCAGTATTATCTGTATTGAAAACAATATTAGATAATAGTTTAGAAGTCTTTACTTCAAATTGTGTTCTATAACTTGATAGACTTGTTGCTTTGTCTACATAATTAAACTCTATTTTATAAAGTCATCATGCATATGTGATAGTATCGAGATATACTTGGTTGTTATCCTTGAAATAGTCATACACTATTTCATTTCACCTACTATCTACTTTCTTTACTAAGTTCCAAGAGTATGTTCTTGATATATCTTCAGGATCATTGAGTTTTGAATCATCAGTGGTTCCATAATAGTAGGTATTTCCTTTAGAGTCAAGTACTCTCCAAGTGTTATTTTCAAAATAATACTTATTCAGATTATTTAAATACTTTGAAATATAGAATACTTTGTTATTTTGGTCTTGTATAAGTTCCTCCCCATTGACAATAAAATCATTATTTTGATACATATTTGCAATTCCTTTTTTAGGATTTCTGTTTATTCTTGGAATATTTAAGTTCCAAGCGTATCCATACGGAGTAAATGCATCGGTTGAGTATGAATTATACCCGAGAAAAAGTTCTGGTTTTATTCCTTTTGGTCCTTTGGGAAACACAAAAGGAATGGAATAAGTCCCTGCTCAAGAAAAGAGATCATTCACTTCTAAATTCTCTATTCCAGATACATTCTTTTTGTTTATTCAAGACTGTACAATAGTTTCCTGTCATACCTCTGTTCAAAAAACTCATTGAGGAAGAAGCAGAACAAGAAGCAGCAGAATAAAAAATCTTCTTATTTTCATATTATTATATTAGTTAAGAATTAAAGTAAAAGCCCTTAACTAATCAATATCAGCACAGTTTCCATAGAATCATTTTTTTATTTGATTTTTTGAGTCAGATATTACCTGTACACACTTATATGGTATACTAAAGGTGTAATTTCCTTTATTTATCATAATTACTCTCTTTTGTAGTGAAGTACCGTATGGGCTATTATTATCTCTATAGAGTACATCTACTAAACCATCTCCATTTATATCAATAAACGCAGATCCTTTTTTATAACGGTTATCTATAGAAAACATTCCAAGCATTAAATAGGTCGTATCATTTGACTTAATATCTTCTGAATAACTCCATCACATAAAACCGTCAAATATATCTGATCATGTTTCTTCTGCTTGTGATTCTATTCCACGAATAGGAGCAGAAATTTGATAAAATTCTTTTCTTGTTTCTGTATCTATTCCCTTATAACAAATTCTTTTTCCATTATCACTTGGTGAAGTAAAGGTAAGATCACTATAAGGTTCAAAGGTCATGCTTTCATTACACACTTCTCCATGTGTAACACTCATAAGAAGCTCTCCATCTGGATAGGTAGCACGAAGAGTTTTTGAAGATTCAAGGCTACTATTTGGTTGTTCAATAGTGATATCAAAAGTAAGTTTTTCTCTTTCAAAATTCAGTTTTGCAAAAAAAGTTTCCTTTGTATCTTGTACATATAAATAGAGGTTTTTATCACCATATCAGATATCAGATACGTCGAATGTAGTATTATAAGCAGTATCTCAATCCTCTAGAAGACTTCCGGTAGCTATTTGTTGAAATTTCTTTTTATCATAAGAATAATAGTATGCTACTTGTTCTTTTTTTGCTTCTGGAGTAATGCCCGAAATACGAACACTTAGATTATTATTATCATATTTCTCTATATTGGCACGAAGATTCATAATTATACTTTCCATTGAATTGGAAGATGTTGAAGAGGTTCATAGTATCTCATTCATTTGTAATTCAGGAAGAGCAACATCATAGGTGGTAAAATTACTTATCGTTCAAGAAAATCTACTTTTATTTTGACATACCCAATAACCATTCTGTAAAAATCCGTTATAACAACTATATGATTCTCACATATAGTTTTGATAATAGTTTTTACGATCAACTCATACTGGTGAATTTTGTAAAGTAAGCTGACTTCCTGCCTGAAGAGATACTCATGTTCTTTCAAACTTGAGTTCACCATCCAAATAAATTTTTATATTTTGCCCATCGTTTCTTATAAGGAATTGATGAGTTTGCCCATCACGTAAAGCACTACAATCAAAGCTTCCAAGTGGAGTACCACAGGTATATTCCTTGGAAAGAGTGAGGTTCAATGTATCTTTTTGGTTAGATGCATTGGTAGAAAAAAGAGTTTGTATATTGTTCATTCCTCTTCCTGAACTTCCGTTTGCTGAGTTATTTCTCCCTGATACAGGGGTTTGAACAGAAAATCTGATAGTATACTCCTTTTTTCAGAGTATAGAACTATAAGAAACTGCTTTCGCATAGAGGACATCTTTGTAAGTTTCTACTTTCGTACTACGAGCAAACTTTAGATAATCTAGTTCCTTTATAAGTGCCGTAAGTTCGGACTCTCCAAGTGCTTTATCGTAGAAACGAAAGTGGCTGATACTATTTCCATTAAATGGGTAACGAAACTCTCATTTATTATAGTATTTTTGATACCTTCACCCATATTGCCTAGCCTTTTCTACTGCATAAGAGGTTTGTAAATGTTGATTTTTTATATTCCCCTTTAAGCTTCCTCCAATACCTATATTATACCCTATAGCTCCTTTTACTTCTTTTTTATCGTATACTTTTTGACCATCTATAAATACTTTATTATAACTTCCCTTTTTTCTGATAATGACATTGTGCCACTCGTTATCAAAAAGATTATCACAATCAAACTGAGAAGTAACAAACCTACATTTGTTCGTATTATTTGAATAATGATTAACTGAAAGTATATCTCATTTATCAGAACTAAAAATTACTTTTTCAGTATTGGCTTCTGCTTGACCTTTCATCCAAAAGCTTACTGTATATTGACCATATATTCCAGCTGACCAACCAAGGTTTGTCTGTAGCCAAGAAGCTCATGGAAAATATACACTTCCAGGGGTAGTGCTTGTTTTTGACTGAAATGTTACATTATTCTCTATAATTTTTTTATTCCTTCAGCTCGTATCTTCAGAGCTTCCATCAAAAGGAAGTTCGAGTAGGAGCCCATCTCTAGATATAGCACTACTTGCTTGTGTCATTCAAACAAAGTTGAACTGAGAAAAAATCAGCATAAAAAAAACAAGTATTGCCACTCATTTGTTCCTGCTCCTTTCACTATTATATTTCATATTAATTATAAATAATGAGATAAAGTATGTAAATATATACATACACTTAAAATAAGCTCAAGTTAATAAAAGTCTAATTTATATATATATTTCTCATTTACAAGATAGTTTTATATTTTTTAATAAAGGCTATTTCAGATCTGAAATAGCCTTTATTAAAAAGTTTTTTATTGTTTCTCACTCATTACTTCATTGAAGTTAATAAACCCTTTTTCTAGGTCTTCACTGAGTTTATTTTTTCCAACTGATATAAACTTTAATTTTTTTAGGTCTTTTAGCACTACCATATCAGTATCTTCTAATTCGTTAAACTCTAACTTTATTTTATTCAACTCTGTAAGCTTTTCAACTCAACTAATATCTTCTAGTTTATTGTGTTGTAACTCAAGGCTTTCTAGGCTAGTAGGAAGTTTGATATCTTTTGATGACTCGAGTTCATTATATCATATATTTACTTCTTTCAAACTCTCTAGCCCCTCTATATCAGCACTTTCAATTTCATTCTTATGAATCAGTAATTTTTCTATAGGAAGATCAGCAAGTGTTATCTTTTCTATTTTGTTATAGCTCAGGTTTACTTCTTTTAGGTTTGGGAAGAAAGCAAATACTTTTGAATCTATTTTCTTAATATTATTTCTTTGTAGGTTAATACTCCATACGTCGTATATATAACTCCCAGTAAGGTACTTCTCAAAGTCTGGAACTTGAGTGAGTTCTCTTCCAGCAAGATCAAGCTCATGAAACTCACTTACGTATGCTCCCGTAAGGAATTCTGTATCTACTTGCTTATCACTTCCTATTCCACATGAGGTAAGACTCATTAGTATAATAAAAATTCAAACTATATATTTCATCTGTTATGGTATTTAAGTATTAAAAATATGGCTTATTATAAAGATAAATATTAAAATTTCAAGCAAAAAAAGAACCCTTTTTTACAAGAGAGTTCTTTAAACCTAATCTATAGTCATTTGTATATATCTCATCTATATCAAATATCCTCAATAATATTTTCATCATCTGATTTAATGAATATAACCCTTATTTTTCATACTCTTATCTTATAAAAATTTTGTTTTCACAACAGAACTTGTACCTCTAGTCCTTCAAAATCATTTTTGAGTATTTTTTCAATAATAACTCTCATTTTGAATCTTTTTTTACTATCAAGCTTTAAGAGAAATTTCATCCAACTTTTTGTCATAGTTTTAGTCTATTTCTTTTAAATAATCCAGTACTACACTTGCTTTTTCTCCAACTTTCACTCAACTCCATTTTTGTGTGTCTTCATAATAATCATATAAAGAATCTAGAGTTACTGTTTTATGAGAAAACTTCTTCGCAATATTATCCGGTACTTCCACACTTATTACTGCCATACTTCCATAAATTAAAAACTAATTTCCTCTATTATATTCAACTTACAACAAAATGCAAACAGCTCTCTAATTCCCCTCCTTACTAGGAAGGGACTGAGGGTGGGCATTATTCTCTCCACAAAAAGAAATTTCTAGTCACTCCCTTATATCTTCCATCAATCCCTCTTGATTTTTTCATACTCAATATACTATTTCCTTTCATGCCTTTACTCTGGCTGAAAACTTTCAATCTTCTTCCAAGAATATTTTTATATCATACATAGCTCCATAATTAAAAACTAATTCCCTCTATTATAACAGAGAGTTTTATAGCCTACCTTCTAGAAAACTCTATATCATCTATATATCTTTCTTTTCTTTTTCAATCCTCATTATAATATACAAACATCCTAAAATTATTTATTGATAATACAACATGTTCTTGCTGTTTTGCGTCTATAAATTTTCATAAAATAATTTCTTGTGTGAATATATCTTCCAGTTTATTCTTAATGTTTTCATAAAACCTTTCTCAAACTTCAATATAATTTTTGATAATTAATTTCTCATCTTCAATTCATGTATCTGAGTAAATTTTTATAAATGTACTTTTGTAAGAATTAACAAAGTTATCTATTTTTAGATACGCTTTATGTGTATATTTAATACTATACATAAGAAATATCTTTATTTTTTAATTCTATTGCTTGAATCTCATTTGCTGCTTTTTTTGCATTTTTAACAATACTCTCCTTTATCATTATATCTACTTCTTGTTGTGTGTAATATGTATTATCTGTCATAACTCTATAATTAAAAACTAATTTCCTCTATTATATCCAACTTATAGTAAAATGCAAACAGCTCTCTCTCTTCTGCTCCCTTGGGGGGAGGGCTGGGGAGGGGGTTTTTCCACACAAAAAAAGAACCCTCTTTTACAAGAGGGTTCTTTGAACCTAATTAAATAAGTTTTGAATGAATAACGAATTATTCAGATATAGTAATTCCATCAACTCTAGAATCTCATAGTCTTAATGAGGTAACTAAAGTATTATTAGAAGAACCGTCTGATTTATACTCAATACCAGCATTATCGTCAGTACCATCATCTAAATTAGCAACAGATATTTTTAGTGATTCACTATCTGTAGCAGTTAAAGTAGGTGTACCTTCAATTTTGAAGTATGCAGTAGTACCATTATCAATTTTTGCATCACTACCTGTTAATAGAGTAGTATCAAAATAAGTATTGTTAGTACCAGCAATTAAGTTAGCAGCTGCAGCTTGACCATCTGTATCAGAACCATTAATTTTAGTAATTTTAATACTATCTAATTGAACTCATTGTTTTTCAATTTCAATAAGGTCTAGAACTGTTTTTAAATTACCTCCATCAGCAGGATCTGTATTTACAGATGAATCTGTAGTAACAGCAAGTATAGCAACTATTTGAGATGTGTTATGAGCTAATTTATCAGCTACTTTAACACTACCTTGTTGATTAACAAAAGATATAGCAGAAATTCTTGTAGAGTTTACAGAGAAGTTCTTTGAGTTACCTGTTACAGTTGGCAGAGTAACATCTTTACCAGATGCATCTCATTCTGCGTCAGTAATAGTAAGAGTGAAAGCTAAATCAGCAGTTTGTTGTCCAGCTTGATCTTTACCTTGTTTATGAGTAATTACTTTAACGTAAACGTTAGAAGTTCCTTCAGCAACAACAAAGTTAGCATTATCAAAAGTCACTGTTTCAACACCAGAAACAACTGTTTCTCTTGCTACTTCTGTAGTTTTATCATTTGCGTAAACAATAACTTCAGATACAGCATTTGAAAGAACACCATTAGTATTTGTTAATGTAAAGTCTTTGATTTCAATTGCTTCATTTGTAGCAGTTAATTCGTAACTTGCAACAAACCCAGAAGTAACTCCACCAAGAATATTTTTATCTTTATCTACTTCTGAGTCTGTAGTGTCAACAGCGTTAGCAAGAGTACCAACACCTTTGATAGTAACAACTCTAGCGGAAGTGATTTGAGCAGATTGATCTACTAAGTCTCCATCGCTATCTCTATCAGTAGAAGTGTATACATTATCTGATTCATCATCTTCTACAGAATATCCAGTAAGTTGAAATTGAACAGTATCATTTCCTTGATTTGTATCATCAATAAAATCAGCTTTTACCATAAATCTCTTAGAAGAGTTTTTAGGAACATTAATTTTAAATCCGTTGAATGTAGCAACACCAGAAGCTAATTGAGAACCAGATACTTTATCTAATAGAGTATCATCTTCGTATAAATATAGTGCGTTGATTCTTGTTTGATCAACAGTGGTAGCAGTAACTGCTTGAATAGGAGCACCAACAACGTTAGCTGTAGTATTAACTACAGTACCAGCTAGATCTACACCTACATTAGTTATTGCAGGACTTGTAAATGCAGTACCAGCAGTAGCAGAAGTAAAGATTAGGTCAGCACCAGCACTTGTTACAGTTATGTTCACAGCAGCATAAGCAGCAGCGTGAGCAGTAACAAAGTCAGAAGCAGTTGTAGTTAGATCTGTATTAAATGTTGCAAGCTTAGTTAGACCACCAGCTAAAGTAACATTCGCAGTACCAGAAGTACCAGCTAAAGTAACAGTATCAACTTGAGCAACTGCAGCAACAGCAGAAGCAGCAGTAGTAGAAGCACCATTTGTTACAGCAGTAACAAAAGTAAGACCATTACCATCAGCAATAGTAATATCAGTTTCATTTTGATATGAAGCTGCGGTAACTGTTACTACAGAATCTGTAGCAGTTGCTGTGTAGTTAGAATCTGCATTTATAGCAGCAGCTATAGCAGTAGCAGCAGTAGCAGAAGTACCAGCAGCTATAGTAGCTGTTATGTAAGCGTTTGGAGCAGTAACAATTACTTGATTACCAGCAGTAGCAGTACCACTTACTGTAATAGTAGTAACTTCTTGTTTTGCATCGTTTACATTACCTTTTACTTTAATTTCATCAACAGTAAGATCAGAAGCGTCGTTATCAGCTTTTACCTCAAAGTTAAGAACTTCAACACCTGTAGATCCAATAACAGCAGATTTTGTAGTAGACATAGCTACGTTATTTATCGTTACAGAAGAAGCAACTCCTGTTATAGTTTTAAATGAAACTGCAGCAGGTATTTTATCACTTACCTCAGTATCATCTTCTAATTCAACAATTTTAACATCATTGCTTACATCAATAGAAGCTGTTATTTTAGCTCCAGTAACAGCAGCAGTATCTTTAGTGTCAGCTCTTATAATAAGATCTAACGCTGCACCATTTGCTATAGCTATAGTAAGACTTGTTTCAGTATATTTTTCAGTAGTTCCTGCAGTTCCAGGAGCAGTTAAATCATATACTGTACCATTTGTTTCATCATATAATTCAACATTTTCTAAAAGAGTTGAAATATTATCAGGAGAAGTAGCATCAGTATTTACAAATTGAACTTTAAGTTCTTGTAATTCTAAGTCTTTTCCTGCATTTGCAGTAATCTTAATTCTACCAAACTCAACATCATTTTTATCTTTTCTGATATCCGTATTTGATGCATCAGTAGCAGAAATAGTTATTTCACCTGCTTGTACAGTTACAGCAGTACTTCCTGAAGTTAAATCAGTATTTACAGCATTTACATAACCATATTTAGAAGCAGTAGCAGAAACATCTAAAACATTATCAAGATAGAAATCTACAGTTTTTGATGCTCAACCAATAACGTCTGCTTTTACAAGGAATTTTTCAGTTTTTCCTTCTTTAATTTCAACACCATCACCTAAGTCAAAAGTAACGTATTTAGAAGTAAGAGAAGCAACTTCAGCAACTTTTTCACCATCGTGGTAAAGAGCAACATTAGCAAGTTCTTCTTCTTCATCAATAGTTCCGTTTTCTTTTAAAGTAATTTCAGTTAAAGTAATGTCTTCATTTGAAGCAGAGTCATTTTTAAATTTAAATTTAAATAATTCTGCTTGATCTTCACCTAATTTAGGACTTGTAACACTTCCATCATTAGAAAGACTTCAAGTTGAAGCAAGAGTAGATTGTACTTCAAATTCATTACCAAGAATATTTTCTCCTTCAATAGTAGAAGTAGCATTTAAACTATCTAATTCTATAGCGAAGTTACCAGTAGAAGAAGTATTTACTTTTGCAACTAGAGTTTTTGTTTCACCAGCTTTTACAACAACAGCAGGAGAAAAATTAACCGTAGCATCGTCACTAGAAGAGTTAAATGTTTTTACTTTTGAAGCTCTTCCAGCATTTTCAAATACAGCTATTTGTGTAACCGCATCACTAGAACCAAGTCCAGTTCTTTTGAATACAGCTGAGTTAATAGTTACATCTTCTGAACCAGCAGTAACATCATAAGCAGCAACAGCTACTCATTTTGCAGTGTTAGGTAAATCACCACCGTCTGGAGTTTCAGGAGAAAGAGTAACTGTTAATACATTATCACCAGAAACTACAGGAGTTTCAGTGTCTGTATCAGTTTCAGTATCAGTTTCATCTTCATCATCACCAAGTAAACCTCCAAGAAGGTCTCCTAGTAAATCATCTTCATCAGCAGTTTCTCCAGCAGCAAGTGCAGCAGAACCTGAATCAAATACAAAACCTCTAGTAGCAGCAGTATCGTAGTTAGTGAAGTTAGCTGCAACTCCGTTTTCTACAGCAAATGCAACAACTTGTTCTTGCCAAGAAGTTCCTTTAGCAGCATCGTATGCGTAAGCATCACCAAATGCAGCTTTTACAACCATACCTATAGCTTCTGCTTTAGATATTTTGTCTTCTGGTCTAAAAGTAGCGTTTTTTGCAATTAACCCAGCGTCAGCTAAAGCTTCAACTGAATATACAGCCCAGTTATTTGGACTTGTAGCAGTTACATCAGAGAAAGTCCCTTTAGCAACTGTGGTTTTTTCTAAACCTGCAACACCTCTAGCAACAGCAGCGATTTCTTGTCTTAATACGTTTTGATCAAGATTGTAACCAGCAGCGTCTGCTTGAGCGTTAATTATACCTTTAGCAGCTAAATCATTAGCAGCTTCAAGTTGAGCTGTTGAGTATGCAGATACTCCTGTAGAGAAAATCCCTGAAACAAGAGCAACTAATGCAATACTTGCAACAGTTTTTTTAAATAAATTCATATATCATAGATATTATGTAAATAAAAGTTGTGTTAAAACCCAAATATATTTTCCAATTGTTTTTCAAAAGTCTTGGAGGTGAATCTCTTAGAAGTTTCTAAAGATCATAGAGATAATGTTTTCCTCAGAGTTGGATTTATTAAAACTTCGTGAGTCTTCTGTATAAAATCATTTTCAGATTCTACACAAAATCCATTCACTCCATTTGTAACAATTTCTTCTTCTGATTTTTTCTTAAAACATATAACAGGATTTCAAGCAGACATTGATTCTAATTGAACGAGTCAAAATGAATCAATCTTTGAGGGGAATAAAAAGAGAGTTGAAGTGCTCAGGTTTTCTAAAACTTGATTTATATTCAAGTTTCATAAAAACTTCACATTTCTATCATTCTTATATTTTGGTATAAACTTTTGAAGTTCAGATCATTCTCATCAAACTATCAAAATTAAATCAGAGATTTTATTTTTCAAGTCATCGTAAGTATTAAAAATCATTTCAAGGTTTTTACCAGCCTCCCGTCTCCCATAACTCAAGATAATATTATCTTTTGTCATTTCTCCATATTTATAATTCAAAAACCTATCATCTAAAACAGGATATAAAATTTTTGAATCTATGTTCCAAGTATTATCTATTACTCACTTCAAATACTTACTATTTGATAGCACCCTATCAATTCTCTTCACCAAACGCTTTTCAATATATCGTTTCAACCTTATAAAAAGATTTGCATTTATACTATAGTACCAAGGGCAATGATGATTCCACCAAATAATTTTCGCTTTGGAACGGAATAGTATTTTTGAAAGCACTCATACAAAATGCATAGGTGAGTTTCAAACGATAATAAAATCATTCTTTCTTATATTAAAAGCAATACAAATAAAGCTAAAAAATTTTAGTACGTTATTTGAAAAATAACTTTTAACTTGAAAATTAATTTTTTCCTGAGAAAAAACAGTTTCATTATAAGAAAGGGTATGAAATATTACACTATTGTTCTTTTGTAAAAACTCTGACATATATATCATCATTTTTACAGCTCATCATACCTTATATATATAAGGATGAAGAACAGCTATTTTTTTATTCGTTGGTATCATAATTATTATTGGGCTATCGTAAAATACAAAGGTTAAAGCCTTAACCCAAAAGTTATGTATACAACTTTGGGAAGCAAAATAGAATAATCGCAAACAGCTAAAGCTATTTGCTAAATGAAAGATTCTATTCTATTCCCCAAAGTCATACAACAAAAACTAGCTTGAGAAAATAAAGCTCTTAATTATATTTGGTTCTTTTTCCCTTTACAGGGCATGTTTTCGGAATATTTTAAGGACCAAAAATTTGTAACTTGGGCATCATACTATTATTGCATACCAAAGTCAAACCACCACCCCTATTTTTCACATATTCTTCACATAAGATCACATTTAAAAAAACAGAAAATACCCCTCCCTAATATTAGGGAGGGGCTAGGGGTGGGTTAAATATGTAACCCCCTCTGTCCTTCAGACATCTACCCGTTACTAATAGTATCCGCTAAGTTCATAATTGGCTGCATAATCGCCAGTGCGATAAATCAAACAACAACTGCTAGGAATACTATAATAAATGGCTCTAAAAGCTTGTTTAATACCCTAATCGTATTATCTACCTGTTCATCATAAAACTCAGCTACTTTAATAATGGTTGTGTCCAATTTCGCTGTTTGTTCTCACACCTGTACCATTTGTACCATCATTTCTGGGAAGAGCTTATCACCATCAAGTGATTCCCATATTTTAATTCACTGTTGAACATCTTCTCAAAGAAGAAGTATTCTCTGCTTGTATACCTCATTTCAGACTGCCTCGGAAGTAATCTTTAAAGACTCTACTACTGATACTCAAGAGGATAAAAGTCAAGAAAAAACTCTTGAAAACTTAGATAAAATAAGTTTTCTATTGATTCCTCAAAATATAGGTATATTCAGAAGAAAATTGTCAAAAATATACTTTCCATCTGGAGTCTTTTTCCATATAAAAACTACTACAAACAGTATTACAAAAATCAATACCATAACAAACCAGTAATCCCTAAATATATCAGATACCGACATAAGTATTTTCGTTGATGCTGGAAGTGTAGATTTATCATCAAAAATATCTAATAGTTTTGGCACTACCATAGTCATCATTACTGATACTACTCCAATAACGACTAATATAATAAAAAATGGGTACATCATTGCTCATTTAATTTTTCCTGATATAGACTCAACCTTTTCTATTTGATTTGCTAGGTCAGTAAGTGATTTATTGAGCCCTCAAGTTTTTTCTCAAGACTTAACGATTCAAATTTCAGCTTCACTAAAACTGGAAGGATAAAGCTCCAAACAATCA
>Ga0228614_1000188_pt1 | contig 37424 bp, 36 predicted proteins | sample 15DmetaG_FD_190531 | JGI IMG/M metagenome (GOLD analysis project Ga0228614, IMG submission 190531) | Seawater microbial communities from Monterey Bay, California, United States - 15D | ecosystem: Environmental > Aquatic > Marine > Coastal | place: USA: California | collected 2016-10-13
AGTTACTATAAAACTTACAAATTTAAACGGAGACGGAAGCTTCTCCATTCACCCTGCTGAATAAAAAAAACATACAATACTCCTTCATTTTTTTCTTGAGGGAGTATTGTTTTCAACTTAAAAAGTTCATATTATTAAACAATCAAATCAATTAAACAACAAAAAACAATAGATTCTCTTTCATTTTATCTTTAGAATTGATTATATTTATAGCAGAAAAACAGACACACCATTGCAAAACTCACTATAAGAACCTAGAACATGTTAACTTTCTATCACACCACATCAGCATTTTACATTAAATCCATAAAAGACAATGGATTAGGTAGTATAAACCCAAATATCAATTTCAACCTTTTGCCTTTTTTAAAAGAGATGCTTGATATAGCGGAAACTAAAATACCTGAAAATATTCAACTCAACAAGTTAAGTTTCACAACTAAAAAAATGCTTAATCTTAATGAAAAAAGCACTTCCTTGTTGAATGATAGCAGAGTTCACCTATATCCTTCTTTAGACCTTGCAATAAAACATTCTAAAAATAAATATGGTTCTCAAGTACTGAGCAGGTGTATTGATTTTTACACATTACTTAAAAAGAATAATTTAACTCAATTAATAAAAAAAAGCAACATCCCATTTTCCATAGAAATGCTTATAGACGAAAAACCTGAAAATTATATTTTAGAGTTAAAAAATATTACTCCTCAAGAAATATTATCTGAAAATGTAACAAAAATAGAAGATTTATTTAGTGAACTTAATGATTTTAAAGAAAAAGATTCAAAACTATTTAATATTATAAGCTCTCAATTTACTTTCGAATTAAAAAGCGTAATCCCAGCATCTAGAATCATTTTTTTTAAAGAAAAACACTTAAAGCATCAAACATTATAAAACGAAATCACTTGATTTTCAAATTACCCTTTTTCCATTCTGAAATAAACTTAGACCAAGCAAAAGGGTTTAACAAATTTGTCTGTGCTTGTTGTCCTTGAGAATATAACTGAGTATACATCTGACTTTGTGAAGTTCCAAAAGCTAAAGACGCATCAGATTGCAATTTAGCAGCAGCAAAAGCTAAACTTTCTCCGGATAGTTGTTGTTTAGCATTCTGAAAAGCATCTGAATATGGCTCCATTTCCACAAAAGCTTTTGCAAAGTTTTCTTTGGATGGCCATGGATAAATAACAACCTCTTCTAAATAATTAGTATCTTCTTTTAAGACATGAATGATAGAATACCTATTATCCTTTAAAGAATCTGGAACAACATAAGTACCATTTTTGTGACCAACACTTGAAAAAGCTAGAGTATCTCCAGGGTTAGTAACTAATGTAAAAAAACCATAAGCATCTGTTAAAGTTCCTTTGTTGGTTGACAAATCAATTACTGTTGTAAAAGGTAATTGGTCTAAAGAAGTTTCTGAAAGAACCACTCCAGATAATTGAATTAAATGAGAGGTGTCTTTTTTATCCTGAGAAAAAGCATCAAAAATGAAACTAAAGGATATTAATAGAAATAAAAGAGAAAAATATTTACTCACAATGAAAAGTTTTAAAGACAATAATACGCTAAAAACTAGCAGATTTTATATATAATTCGTTTTTTAACATTTTTTATATTCAAAAAACAAATTATTTGTCAACAATCGAGTTTTATTGAAATAAAAACCAATAAACAATGTTATATTTGCACGAATTTAGTAAAAAAGTTCAACATGTCACTTTCAGATATTAGCCAAATTAGAGAAGGTTTAACTTATGATGATGTATTATTAGTTCCTTCCTATTCAGAAGTACTCCCAAGAGATGTACAATTAAAGAGTAAATTTTCTCGTAACATTATTGTAAATACTCCTATCGTTTCTGCAGCAATGGATACGGTGACAGAGTCCAAACTTGCTATTGCTATTGCTCAGCAAGGGGGAATCGGAGTTATTCACAAAAACATGACGATCGCTGAACAAGCATTGGAAGTAAGAAAAGTAAAACGTTCTGAAAGCGGAATGATTCTAGACCCAGTTACTCTTCATGAAAGCGCATTGGTTAAAGATGCTCGTCAATCCATGAAGGAAAATAGTATTGGCGGTATTCCTATTGTTGACAAGGACTCGAAACTTGTTGGGATTGTTACAAATAGAGATTTAAGGTTTGAGAAAAATTTAAATCGTCCTATCAAAGAAGTGATGACTTCTGAGAATATTGTTACAGCAATAGATGGAACAGATTTAGCTGGAGCTGAAGATATTCTTCAAGAAAAGAAAATTGAAAAATTACCTGTAGTAGACAAAAACAATCGTTTGATTGGTTTAATTACTTACAGAGATATAATAAAAGTTAAAGAACACCCAAACTCTTGTAAAGATACATTTGGACGTTTAAGAGTTGCTGCAGCAGTTGGAGTTACTGCAGACACTATCGAAAGAGTTTCTGCATTAGTAGAAGCAGGTGTTGATGCAGTAGTAATTGATACAGCTCATGGTCATACTCAAGGCGTAGTAACTAAACTAAAAGAAGTTAAAGCAAAATATCCACAACTAGATGTTGTCGTTGGTAATATAGCAACTGCAAGTGCTGCAAAATACCTAGTGGAAGCTGGAGCAGATGCTGTAAAAGTTGGAATCGGTCCTGGTTCAATATGTACAACAAGAATAATTGCAGGTGTAGGTGTACCACAATTGACAGCGATAAACGATGTTGCTATCGCACTTCACGGAACAGGCGTTCCAGTAATTGCAGATGGAGGTATTCGATACACTGGGGATATTGTTAAAGCAATAGCTGCAGGAGCTGATACAGTAATGGTAGGATCAATGTTTGCTGGAGTTGAAGAATCTCCAGGTGACACTATTATCTACGAAGGAAGAAAGTTTAAATCATACAGAGGAATGGGATCGTTAGAAGCGATGCAAAAAGGATCGAAAGATAGGTATTTCCAAGATGCTGAAGATGATGTTAAAAAATTAGTTCCTGAAGGAATATCTGGTCGTGTAGCATACAAAGGATTTTTAATTGAAGTTATTTACCAAATTATTGGAGGATTAAGGTCTGGTATGGGATATTGCGGAGCACCTAATATAGAAGAATTAAAAAAATCAGAATTTATAAGAATCACAGGAGCCGGAGTTAAGGAGTCACATCCTCATGATGTTACGATAACTAGAGAAGCACCTAATTATAGTATAAAATAAAAAAACAGTTTATGAAGTTTCCTTTATTAATAATAGCATTTTTTACATTTTCATTAAGTTTTTGTCAAGTAGATCCAGTTATTCTTGAGGTTGGAAATAATAAAATAACTAAATCTGAATTCTTACAGATTTATTTAAAGAATAATACTGAACCAAAATACGATCAAGTTTCTCTTGACAATTACATGGAACTCTATACTAAGTTTAGGTTGAAAGTTGCTGAAGCCGAAGATTTAGGCTATGATACCGTACCAAAATTAAAAAAAGAATTAGAGGGGTATAGAAAACAATTATCTGCACCATATCTAGTTGATTCTGCACAAAATGACTTACTTGTTGTTGAAGCTTATGAAAGGTCTAAAACAGAAATAAAAGCTTCTCACATTCTTGTAAAAATAAAAGGTAATTCGTTACCAGAAGATACGCTTAAAGCTTACAACAAAATAATGGCTTTAAGAAAAAGAATCATTGGTGGAGAATCTTTTGAAAAAGTTGCTTCTAGTAAAGGAGGTTCGGAAGACCCTTCTGTATCACAAAACAAAGGAGACTTAGGGTATTTCACTGCTTTTCAAATGGTTTATCCATTCGAAGACGCAGCTTACAACACGAAAGTTGGAGAAGTATCCATGCCGGTTAGAACTCGATTTGGATACCACCTAATCAATGTGAAAGATACAAGACCAGCTAGAGGAACCATAGAAGTTGCCCATATTATGGTTGCTAGTAATCCTAATGCTTCTAAAGAAGATATCGAGTCAGCAAAAAAGAAAATTGATGAGATATACACGTTACTAGAAAATGGGGCGGATTGGAATGAGTTGGTCAATAATTATTCCGACGATCCAAGCTCAAACGGAAGAAATGGTATATTACCAAAATTTGGTACAGGTACTACAACTAGAATGGTGAGTGAGTTTGAAGATGCAGCTTTCATGCTTACTGAAAATGGAGAAATCAGTAAACCAATAAAAACAGATTATGGATTTCATATCATAAAAAGAATTGATTGGCAAGACATTCCTAAATTTGATGAAAGTAAAAAAGATTTTCAAAGAAGAGTAAATAAAGATACCCGTTCAAAAACTACTCAAGCTTCCTTTGTATCTAAACTAAAAGAAGAATACAATTACAAGAGTAAAGCTAAAAAGACAATTAACTATTTAGTCAAAAATCTTGATACAAGTATCTTTAGCTCAAGATGGAAAAATGAAGGTTTAAAAACAGCTAAATATATTTTTAAGTTAAATAAAGATAAAGTTTCACCTACAGAATTTTATAATTACTTGTCTTTAAATCAAAATGGATTTACTAAAGAAAACCTTGAAGCTAGACTAAACGACTACTATAAAAACTGGGAAAAGCAAAGAATCATCAACTATGAAGAGTCTCGTTTAGAAAGTAAATACCCAGCTTTCAAAGCTCTTATGGGAGAATATCATGACGGTATTATCTTATATGAAATAATGTCCGACAAAGTATGGAACAAAGCTATTCTTGATACAGTTGGACTTGAAAATTACTTTACCGCTAATAATTCAAATTATAAATGGGGTACTAGGTACGATGCTTATGTATATGAATGTTACAATGAAGACATCGCAAAACAAGTGTATGAGATGTTACAAATTGACACTATTAATTCAAAACATATACTTGATTCAATCAATAAAACAAGTGAATTAAACCTTAGAGTAAGAACAAAGAAATTTGAAGTTGAAAGAAATGATTTCCTTCAAAAAAGAAAAATACAAGAAGGAGTAAATCAGCCGTATATGTTTAATGAAAAGTATTACGTTATTGATGTAAATGAAATCATTAAGCCTCAAATGAAAACATTGAAAGAAGCAAAAGGACTTGCTACTTCAGATTATCAAAACCATTTGGAAAAAGAATGGTTAGAAGAATTAAAGGAAAAATACCCGATAAAAATTCATAAAGACATCCTTTACTCTCTTGGTTCAAAATAAAATTACTTTTAAGAGGCTTGCAATATTGTTAGCCTCTTTGAGTTTTAATACCACCATTAAAAAAATAATTAAGCTTTAAACATGAAGATATTTTCTATCCTTTTTCTTTTATTTATATTACAAACAGCCATCTCTTTTGGACAAAATGATTTGATCCCACTGGATAAGATTGCCGCCCAAATAGGAGATGATATTATTTTAACTTCCGAAATAGAATCACAATTATTACAGATTAAAAATAATGGTCAAAATACTTCAGATCAAACTTCTTGTGATATACTAGAAGCTATCATGTTTCAAAAATTACTTTTAGACCAAGCAAAAATAGATAGTATCTTAATACCAGAAGCACAAGTTGAAAGCGAAATGGAAGGAAGGTTAAGAAATATTGAGCAGCAAATAGGAAGTAGAAAAAAACTCGAAGAATTTTATGGTAAATCTACATTTGAAATAAAAAATGAATTCAGAGAAGTGATTAAAAACAAACTATTAGCTGATGAAATGGAGAATAGTTTGACTAGAGAAGTTTCTGTTACACCTAAAGAAGTTAAAACTTTTTTCAACAACATACCTAAGGACAGTATTCCACTAATTAACATGCAATTAAGTTTCCAGCAAATTGTTCATTACCCAGAAATCACTAAAGGCGATAAAGATATTGCGTTTGAGAAATTAAAGGAAATTAGAGAAAATATAGAAAAAGGAAAAAGCTTTGAAACACAAGCAAGAATTCACTCGATGGACCCTGGAAGTGCTTCTTTAGGAGGGAAAATAGCCGCTACTAGAGGTATGATGGTACCACAATTTGAAGCAACACTTTTTAGCCTCAAAAAAAATGAAGTATCCGATATTTTTGAAACAACCTATGGATATCATATTGTAAAACTTCTAGATAGAAAAGGAGACGATTATGAATGTAGACATATTCTTATTGTTCCTGAAGTAAACCATGAATCTTTAATTGCTTCTGCTAATTTAATCGACTCGTGTTACGCTGAACTTGAAGCTAATAAAATAACTTGGGATGAAGCTGTAATTAAGTACTCTAACGATGAGTCTACCAAACAAAACAAAGGAATAATTACTAATCCTATTACTGGAGAGCAAACTTGGGACATGGAACATTTAAATCAAGTTGATCAACAAATATTTGTATTAACAGATGCCATGGAAAAAGGAGACGTATCTACACCAAACGTCTACACTGACTTATATGAAAGAAAGCAAGGAATAAGAATAGTAAGGTTAATGGATAGAACAAAACCACATTTAGCAAACTTGAAAGATGACTATTCTTTAATTAAACAAGCTGCTGAAAACGATAAAAAACAAAAAGTTGTTTCTGAGTGGATTCAAAAAAAGATAAAAAAATCTTATGTTAAAATTGATCCTAGCTTTCAAGAATGCAACTTTAAAAACGATTGGCTAGCTAAATAAACTACATCAAATTAAACTCTATTATTATGTCAGATAAAATTTTAGCAGAGAATTTAGTAAAGCACTACAACGACTTAAAAAGTGAAATCCATAAAGTTATTGTTGGTCAAGATGATGTAGTAGATCAAGTACTTATCTCTATCTTTTCAAAAGGTCACTGCTTATTAATAGGTGTGCCAGGACTTGCAAAAACTCTATTAGTAAATACCATTTCAAGGACTTTAGGACTAGATTTTAATCGTGTTCAATTTACTCCAGATTTAATGCCTTCAGATATTATTGGTTCAGAAATCCTTGATGAAAATAGAAGTTTTACTTTCATAAAAGGTCCCTTATTCAGTAATATCATTTTAGCTGATGAAATAAACAGAACTCCTCCTAAAACACAATCTGCTTTATTAGAAGCAATGCAAGAAAGAGCAATTACCACAGGAGGAAAGAATTATAAATTACCTTCTCCATTTTTTGTTTTAGCAACTCAAAATCCAATAGAACAAGAAGGTACCTACCCTCTTCCTGAAGCACAATTAGACCGTTTCATGTTTAACATTTGGGTTGACTATCCAACCTTCACTGAAGAAATGGCAATTGTAAAAGCAACAACTTCCAACATTGAAACTGAACTGAAACAAATCTTAGACGGTGAACAAATAATTCAATACCAAGAACTAATTAGAAGAGTTCCAGTTTCAGATAATGTTTTAGAGTACGCAGTAAAACTAGTTGGAAAAACAAGATTCAATAGTGAACTAGCTCCGAAAATCACTAAAGATTTTATCACTTGGGGAGCAGGACCGAGAGCATCTCAAAACTTAATTATTGGTGCAAAATGTCATGCTTTACTAAAAGGGAAATTTTCTCCTGATATTGAAGATGTTCAAGCAGTAGCTAAACCAATATTAAGACACCGTTTAGTAAGAAATTACCGTGCTGAAGCCGAAGGATATACTATGGATCGAATTATCGAAGAGTTGCTATAGACTTCTAAAAGAGTACTCAATAGTTTACTAAACAATTGTCATTTGTTCGTTTTTAAATTCATTCATGACAAAAGAACTTTGAACGTTAGAAATACCATTAATGATAGATAACTTTTCTATTACAAATTTTTGATAAGCGTTCATATCCTCTACTCCAACTTTTAATAGAAAATCGTAATTTCCAGAAACGTGTTGACAAACTAACACTTCTGGATAACTATTAATTGCCTGTATAAAATTGTCAATCAACTTTCTCGAATGTTCAATTAAAGATATTTGACAATAGACTATGATTTTTTGGCCTATCTTATCGTTGTCAATAATTGCAATATAGTTCTTAATAACACCCGACTCTTCTAATTTTTTAATACGTTCATAGGTAGGCGAAACAGTTAGACCTACTTTTTTAGCTATTTCTTTAGTATTCTGTTTTGCGTCTACCTGAAGTAGCTTAATTATTTTACGATCGATATCATCCATTTTTTTTCCTATTTAAGATAATTAAAAGACCAACTTAAAGGTTTTAAAACTACAAAAATAACATTTTACAGTAATATTTATCAAAATATAACATTATAAAGAATAAAAGACTAAAACATTGTAGATTTGCAAAAAAACAAACATGAAAAAACAATTATCTTCATTAGACATTGAAAAGTTAGAAACTCTTCAAAAGAATATTATTAGTGCTAGAGATTCTTTTCTTGGTTACCCTGTTTCAAAAGATTTCAATTATTCTGAATTGAATAAGTTTTTAGAATACCCTATCAATAATTTAGGTGACCCTTTTGAAGATTGTACTTATAAAGTTCAGACACACGACATTGAAAAAGAAGTAATTGGTTTTTTCGCTAAAATGTTCCGTGCTCAACCAAATGACTATTGGGGATACGTTACCAATGGTGGTTCAGAAAGTAACCTTTATGGTCTTTACATTGCTCGTGAACTCCACCCTAAAGGAATGGTTTACTATTCTGAATCAACACATTACAGCATAAAGAAAAACATTCATCTTCTAAATATTCCAAGTATAGTAATACGATCTCAAGAAAATGGTGAGATAGATTATGAAGACTTAGAAAATACGATTCGTTTTAACAGACATAAACCAGCAATCGTTATAGCAACTTTTGGTACTACAATGATGGAATCAAAAGACGATGTTTCTAAGATTAAAGGAATATTAAAAAAATTAGCCATTCAAGATCATTATGTTCATTGTGATGGTGCATTGTCTGGAACTTATGGTGCTTTCATGGACCCAAAACCTTCCTTTGACTTTAAAGATGGAGCGGATAGTATAGCGATTAGCGGACATAAATTTATAGGTTCGCCAATCCCATGCGGTGTAGTGATTACCAAAAAATCTCATAAAGACAGAATTGCAAAAGGTATTTCTTATATTGGATCACTGGATACCACTATCACTGGCTCTAGAAATGGTCATAGTCCACTATATCTTTGGTACGCATTAAAACACCTAGGTCTCGATGGCCTTAAAGAAAGATATGAGTATAGTCTATCTGTTGCTAACTACTGTAAAGAAGAAATGGAAAAGATTGGAATACCTGCATGGAGTAATCAAAATGCAATAACTGTAGTAATTCCCAAAATGCCTAAAAGTATTCAACTAAAATGGCAATTAGCAACAGAGGGGGACATAACACATATTATTTGTATGCCCAATGTTACTAAAGCACAAATTGATGAATTAATTCATGACATTCAAAATTGTGAGGATAAAGACGCGATAGACGAATCGTTCGAATTTGATTTTTAATTAACCCTTAGGTAAAATAGGCTCCCCTATTTTTTTAGCGAATTCACAGGTGTATTTAGCTCCAAAAAATATAATCTGAGAAGAATAATACATCCATGCAAGAATTACTAGAAGAGTACCTGCGATTCCTCCATCTGCAGCAAAAAAGAAGTTTCCAAGGTAATATTTAATTAACAATTGTCCGAAATACAATAAAATAGAAGTCAATGCAGCTCCCCGAATGGCAATTTTCCATTTTACAAAACCGTCGTGTAGGTATTTAAAAATAAAAGAGAAAATAATAATATTTGAAAAAATAGATAACCCATGTTCAAATAAAAAAGAATACAACTTATTTATTGTACCAGTATCTCCTAACAAATAACTACCAAAAGATAATAAAAGCGTTTGCGCGAAATAGATAACAATAATAACCACTCCAATCAAAGTTAAAATTGAAACGGAAACTAAACGAGAAATTAGGTGACTTAAAATTAATTTTTTATTACTCTCATGTATTAACTCTACTTCATAAAATGCATTAATACTATTTCTCAATGCTCCAAACAATGCTGTTGCGGAAATTAACAAAACGACAACTCCTACAACTTGCATCACAAAACTTCCTCCTGCTAGATCTACTCCATCTAAAAAGGATAAGATACCTGTAATATCCTCTATACCTACCTGCTCTTTTAACAAGCCTCCAATAATTTCTAATAATTTTTCATTACCAACAATTCTTCCAAAAGTTGCAAAAGCTAAATAAAGTAAAGGCACTAAAGCAAAAATGGTATAATAAGAAAGAGCAGCTCCATGAAAAAAACTATTCTCCTTAAAAAAACCTAGAAAAGTATTCTTTAAAATTTCAATTTTATCTTTAAAAGTCATTTTGTCCATATTAGCAATCTAAATATATTTTACTTATCTTTTCCAAAGATTGGTCGGCGTATAAAAGTAATTTCTGATCATTATATTCAAAGAAATTTATGTAATGAGCTCCTGCAAACTGCACCCCAACAAACTTAATTTTTAAAGCAGAAAGATCCTCTTTTTCCTTATTTAATTTATATGCATTAGGCCTAAATAAAAAAAGCTTGTCATTTATTAAAAGTTCATTTACAGGTCCAAAAAGTAACGCTTCATTTTTAGTTCTAGGATTATTATAAAAGTTAAGTGGAGTATCTACTCTTTGAATTGAGCCTTTTTTAAAGTGGATAATCTTATCTGACACACTTAAAATTTCTTCTCCATTATGAGAGACAAGGATAACACTCAATCCTTCTTTATACTTTAAGTCTAATAGATAATCTTGAATTTTATTTTTTAATCTAAAATCTAGATGAGCGTACGGTTCATCTAATAACAATACCTTTGGATTGGAAGCTAAAGCCCTTGTAAAAGCCAAACGTTGCTGCTCACCTCCTGACAAATTAATCGCTTTTTGATTCTCTAAATATTTGATTTCCATCAATTCAAGAAGCTCATCTATTTTCTTCTCTCTATCTTCTTTAGATAAAAAGAGTATTTTTTCTCGAATATTTTCTCTGACCGTATGGTATAAATCAAGATCAAAATCCTGATTAACTAATTTTATCTCTTCGTGTCCTGGTATTAACTTTCTCGATGGCCCTTCTACTCTATCTCCATCTAGTAATATCTCTCCAGAGGAAGTATTAAGTAATCCTGATATTAATTTTAATAAGGTGGTTTTACCTTCACCACTTTCACCAACTACACCAATAAACTCCCCTTTTAACAGTTCAAAAGAAACATCATTAATAACAGGGGTATCAAACGCTAAAGAAACATTCGTTAGTTGTAACATTAATCAGCTAATTCTTTTGGAAACTCTTGTAAAGCAATATAAATTCCAGGAATAGGATTCGTATGAGGCTCTTCTTCCTTTAAAAATACGTTTAAACGCATCTCTTCTTTTCCGTCAATTATTTCATAACTATCCACAATACTTTCAGAACAAGCCATTTGAGTAATTGAACCATCCTCCCCTTCTATATTAAAAACAAGAGTTTCAGGAATCTTGTAAGCAAAAGGTTGGTCTTCTCCTAAAGAACCTTGAATTGTATACACCCCTTTCCTAATCGGGGTCAATGATTTAATTGGGTGAGAAATTGCTAATTCATCCTCCCATTCATATTTCAAGTTGTTCTCCGACTCTTCTCCGTTGTGTTGTGCATCTGCATGATCCTGAGAAAAATGTTCGTTCAACATGTAAAAATGTACATTTAGCTGCATAATCCTATTTTTATTGTAAAAGTACGAACAATCTATATAAAAGCTGACTTTCCTTTTTGTAACTTTACCGCTTAAATAAATGTGAAATGAAAGCTATACAAATACACAAACATAAAATTAACTCTATTGAACGAAAACATCCATGGATATTTTCTGGAGCAATTAAGTCAGATGTTACTGAACTTCTGGATGGAGATGTTGTTTCTGTATTTGATAATAAAAATAACTTCTTAGCTAGAGGGCATTTTCAACACGCAACAATTTCTGTTAGGGTCTTAACTTTTAACGATGAAGAATTAAATCAATCTTTTTTTGATAAAAAAATTGCAAATGCTGTTGAATTAAGAAAGAAATTAAATCTTATCCGTAAAGATTCTAATATATGTAGACTAGTTCATGGAGAAGGAGATTCTTTACCCGGATTAATTATAGATTTTTATAATGGTGTTGCCGTAATTCAGTGCCATAGTATAGGAATGTATAATTCAGTGGAACTAATTTGTGAAGCGCTTAAGAATGCTTTAAAAAAAGAACTTACCGCTGTCTATTCAAAATCTTCGGATACATTACCACAAAGAGCCGAAGGGAAAGATGGTTATATTTTTGGAGAATGCAATACTCCACATACCGCTTTAGAATATGGCGTAAAACTTCAAATAGACTGGATTAATGGTCAAAAAACAGGATTTTTTATAGATCAAAGAGAAAATAGATTTTTACTTGGAAAGTATTCAAAAGATAAAAAAGTCTTAAATACTTTTTGTTATTCCGGAGGTTTTAGTCTACTAGCACTACAAGAAGGTGCTTCCTTGGTTCACTCTTTAGATAGTTCAAAAAAAGCCATTGCCCTTACTGATGCAAATGTAGAGCTTAACCAATTCGAACCAAAACATAAATCAATTGTAGCAGATGCTATGGATTATATGAAAAATCTTGAAGAAGATTACGATATAATTGTACTAGACCCTCCTGCTTTTGCGAAACATAGAGACAAAAGGCATAAAGCTATTCAAGGGTATAAACGTTTAAACGCTCATGCTATTCGACAAATTAAACCAGGAGGTATTTTGTTTACTTTTTCTTGCTCTCAAGTAGTAGATAAATTTTTATTCACTAACACCGTAATTGCTGCAGCAATTGAAGCTGGTAGAAGTGTTAGAATTCTAGAACAACTGCACCAACCGGCAGACCACCCAATAAATGCTTTTCATCCTGAAGGTGAATATTTAAAAGGACTCGTTTTACAAGTAGATTAACAATGTTAGATTTAAAGTACAAATCTATTTTAAAAGTTGCTTTACCTTTAATGGTTTCCAGCTTTATCCAAGCCGTCGTTCTGATTACTGATACTGCATTTTTAAGTCGTCATGATACTTTATCCTACGATGCCGCTGGAAATGCAGGTTTACTTTTCATGACTTTATTTATCGCAATGACCGGCATGAGTGATGGTACTCAAATTTTAATCGCAAGGAGGATTGGACAAAATAAACTAAAACGAGTTGGGAGAATATTCGGAACGACTTTAATCACCTTGGGTGGTTTAGCTTTAACATTTTGGTTGATCTTACAATTTCTTGTACCAAGTTTTTTAATAAACATATCAAAAAGTATTGAGATAGCAAACCTTCAAATTGATTTTCTGAACTATAGAAGTTATGCTCTTTTCTTGGGTGTTTTTCTTCTTAGTTCGCAAGCATTTTTCTTTGCTACCGGTAAAACAAAAATTGTTCTTTTTAGCTCGATTATAATCGCTTTTTCTAATATTGCCTTGGACTGGATATTAATTTTTGGAAAGTTTGGTTTACCTTCTATGGGAATTACAGGTGCTGCTTTAGCATCAACAATTGCAGAAGGTATGGGGGCAATATTCTTATTAAGCTATCTTTTATTTGGTAAGCAGAAAAGGAAATACCATTTATTTTCATCCATTGCGTTTAAAATAGATTCTTTTAAAGAATTAATTAAAATTGGAAGTCCAATAATGCTTCAGGGGATATTTGCTTTAGGCACCTGGACGGTTTTCTTTATTTGGATAGAACAAATGGGCGAATTTGAATTGACAGTCTCTCAAAACATTCGCTCTATTTACTTTTTAGCTTTTATTCCAATATGGGGATTCTCGACAACCACCAAAACCTATATTTCTCAATACATTGGTAACAAGAAACTAGATGACCTAAAAAAGATACAAAAAAGAATTCAATTACTAACCGCATTATTCTTAGGCGTTATCATTGCCTTAAGCGTCAGTTTCCCTTATCAAATAATTAGCTTGGTAAATCCAGAGGAAGTTTACCTTGACAAAACAAAAGAAATCTTATATTTCATTTCAGGTTCAACCATGATATTTGGGTTATTTAGTGTTTATTTCCAAACAATAAATGGAAGCGGAAACACATTTGCAACACTTATAATTGAAGCAATTTGTGTTGGTGTTTACATTCTATCTGCTTATATCCTAATTAAAGTTTTAAAAATGGATATACTTTGGGTATGGTCAGTAGAATACATTTATTTCATCGCAATGGGTACACTATCCTACGGGTACTTGAAACTCTTTAACTGGAAACAAAAAGAAATTTAACCTACAATAACTACTAAATATTTAGAAACCTTCCAAAATTCTTGAGGATTCGTAATAGAAATTTTAGTATTGTTTTCGTCTTTTTCTAACGAATAAGAAGAAGAAGGATGATCTGTTATAAATTTCACTTTAAGTCCTTCCACAAAAATCTCTTTCTTTTTGTAAATGTCAATTTTAATAAAATAGTCTTCATTAAAGTTATCTACTAAAGCTGTTTTTCTTCCAATTCCGATGAAGCCATCTTTCTTTTCAACCACCTTATTTTCGGATAATTCTTTATAAGTTCCATAAGTATAGTACCCCGTATTAATTTGCCCTTTAAGTTCATCAACAATAATTGTTTGTTCAATATATGCATCAAAAAGTTTAGAGTATTCTGCATTAACTGAATTTAATTCTTCTTGCAATAAACTAATCTCCTGATCTTTAACATCAATCTCTTTCATTAATCGTTCAATTAAATTTTCTAATTCAACAATTCTAAGTCCACTCTCTTTTAATGTATTATTTAATTGATTTACTTTTTTCCCGTTTTCTTCACGCAAGTAATTGATATATTTTATCTGTTCGATAATATAAGTCTTATCGTCTTCTGTTAACTCTGAATTTTGAGATTTTAAACGAATTTCATTCTTTTTCAATTGAATAGACTCAAGATTAGATTGAATTTCATTGAAGAAAGTTAATGATTCATTCACTAAATTATCTTTTAATTCATTGTCTAATTTAATTTGAGACAACTCACTTTCTAACTCAGCAACACGCTCATTCTTTTTTTCTGAAACAGCATTACTTTCATCAGAACAACTACTAATAAAAAAAGAAATTAATGAGAGAACTAATACAATACGAAACATATAATCAAATTTTTATACAACAATATAACACAAAACTACAATTCAAATTTTATCTTTGACAAAAAAACAATAAATATTATGCTTAAAAGTACTATTCTACTATTATTCACCTTATTAATAACCAATATTTTTGGTCAAACAGTTAGTTATAAATTGATGATGTCAAGACCTCAATCACACTATTACGAAGTGGAAATGGAAGTGTCTGGATATAAAGGAAAATCATTTGACGTAAAAATGCCAGTTTGGGCTCCAGGATCCTATTTAGTGAGAGAGTTCTCTAAAAATTTAAATTTAGTAAAAGCTTTTAACGAAAAAGGGGAACCTATAGAAGTAAGTAAGGTTACTAAAAACAAGTGGAACATAGCAAAATCTAAAGCTAAAAAAGTAACCATCAAATACGAAGTTTATGCTTTTGAATTAACTGTTAGAACAAGTTTTTTAGACCTAACTCATGGTTTTGTTAGTGGTACTTCTGTTTTTATGTACACTGAAAAATCTAAAAACAACCCAGGTAAAGTAGAAATTATACCTTACAAAGACTTTAATACTATTACAACTGCATTAAGAAAAGAAGGAGAATCAAATACATACCTTTTCGAGAACTATGACCAATTGGTAGATTGTCCTATTGAAATTGGAAACCAAAAAGTGTTTGACTTTGATGCTGCGGGAGTTCATCATACAGTAGGAATGTATGGCGAAGGAAACTACGATATTGAAAAATTAAAAGTAGATATGGCTAAAATCATTGAATCTACTTCGAATGTTGTTGGAGTTAACCCTAACAAAGAATACACATTCATCATTCACAATGTTGTTGATGGTCAAGGAGGATTAGAACACATGAACTCAACTACATTAAGTGTAAATAGATGGACTTACGAAGGAAGTAGTTATTTGAAATTCTTATCATTAGTAGCGCATGAATACTTCCACTTATGGAATGTAAAGAGAATACGCCCAATTGAATTAGGACCATTCAACTATGATGAGGAAAATTACACCACTTTGTTATGGGTAATGGAAGGGGTTACTTCTTATTACGACGAATTAATTTTATTAAGAGCTGGATACTATAGTGAAGAAACCTATATCGCTAAACTATTAAGTTCATTAAACTACGTAGAGGGAACTATTGGAAGTAGAGTTCAACCTGTTGCACATGCAAGTTTTGATGCTTGGGTAAAAGGGTATCGTCCAAATGAAAATAGTTCAAATACGTCCATGACCTATTATTCAAGAGGGGCAGTAATCGCAGCATGTTTAGACGCAATGATTATTAAAGAATCAAATGGTTCTAAAAAACTGGATAACTTCATGCGCCACTTATACGACAAATTCTACATCAAATTGGAAAGAGGTTTTTCAGATATTGAATTTCAAAATGAACTAGAAGATTTTATCGGTTATGATTTAGATACATTTTTCAATGACTATGTATATGGTACAAAAGTTATTGATTATAAATCAATTTTTGCTCCGATAGGTGTCAACGCAGTTTATACTGGAGAGTCGCGACCATCATTTGGAGCATATCTATCTCAATCTGGAAACAAACTAGTTGTAAGAAGAATACGCTCAAATTCAGCAGCTGAAAATGCCGGACTAAGTGTTAATGATGAAATAATTGGTTGTAATGGCTATAGAGTTGATAAAAGTGATTTTGAAAAAATGATTAGTGATTTGGAAGAAGGCAATCAACTTTCCATACTAATATCAAGAGAAGATGTTTTGTATGAACTAAAAGTAACCATGCTTAACTATGAAAGACCTCAATACCAATTTCTCCTAGTGGATGATGAAAACACAAATAAGCTTCAAAAAACATGGTTATCACTTGATAAATAAAAAGTGGTAGAACATTTATTTTATTTGTATATAATAAATTAATACAATACCTTTGTATTTCAAAATACACTGTTAATCTTATTAAAAACAGTTAATTATTAATCACTTTCGAGCTTTATAAGATTTCTCGAAATACAATTTTAAAAAGCCAACATGGCAGAAAAAATTTCAAACCAAGGTAATCCTGATTTTGATTGGGAAGCATTATCATTAGAGGGTTACACTTCAGCAGAACGTTCTGAATTATCAGACGTTTATGAAAAAACCTTAACATCTATCAATGAAAAAGAAGTAATTGAAGGTACTGTAATTGCAATTACAAAAAGAGAAGTTGTTATCAACATCGGCTTTAAGTCTGAAGGGGTTATTCCTAATGGAGAATTCCGTTACAATCCAGATTTAAAAGTTGGAGATACAGTTGACGTTTTTGTTGAGTGTCAAGAAGACCGTTTTGGTCAATTGGTTATTTCTCACAAAACTGCTCGTATGCACAAAGCGTGGATTCACGTTAATGATGTATTACGTACAGGAGAAATCATTACAGGATTCGTTAAATGTCGTACTAAAGGTGGTTTAATCGTTGATGTATTCGGTATAGAAGCTTTCTTACCAGGATCTCAAATTGATGTTAAACCAATCCGTGATTACGACGTATACGTTGGGAAAAACATGGAATTCAAAGTTGTTAAAATCAACCAAGAATTTAGAAATGTTGTTGTTTCTCACAAAGCTCTTATCGAGGCTGAATTAGAAGAACAGAAAAAATTAATTATTTCTGGTCTAGAAAAAGGTCAAGTATTAGAAGGAACAGTTAAAAACATTACATCTTACGGTGTATTTATTGACTTAGGTGGTGTTGATGGATTAATCCACATTACTGATCTTTCTTGGGGACGTGTTAATCATCCAGATGAGATTTTAGAATTAGATCAAAAATTAAATGTTGTTATCTTAGATTTCGATGATGACAAAAAACGTATTGCTTTAGGTCTTAAACAATTACAACCACATCCTTGGGATGCTTTAGATACTAACTTAAACGTTGGTGATGCTGTAGAAGGTAAAGTTGTTGTTATGGCTGATTACGGTGCATTCGTTGAAATCGCTCCAGGAGTTGAAGGATTAATTCACGTTTCTGAAATGAGCTGGTCTCAACATTTACGTTCTGCTCAAGACTTTATGTCTGTAGGTGATACGGTTAAAGCTGTAGTTTTAACTTTAGATAGAGAAGACCGTAAAATGTCATTAGGTATTAAACAATTAATGCCAGATCCATGGGAAGTTGTTGAAGCTAAATATACTGCTACTTCTAAGCATACTGCAAAAGTTCGTAATTTCACAAACTTCGGAGTATTTGTTGAATTAGAAGAAGGAGTTGATGGATTAATTCACATTTCTGACTTATCATGGCAAAAGAAAATCAAGCACCCATCAGAATTCTGTAAGGTTGGAGATGAGTTAAACGTTGTTGTTTTAGAAATAGATAGAGAAAATCGTCGTATTTCTTTAGGACACAAACAGCTTGAAGAAAATCCATGGGATGTATTTGAAACTATCTTCGGAGAAGGATCTGTACACCAAGGAACAATTATTGAAAACAAAGACAAATCTGGTATCGTTGCATTACCTTATGGTGTTGAAGGAATCTGTCCTGCTAAGCACTTAAGAAAAGAAGATGGAGCAAACGCTAAGATTGATGAAACTTTAGACTTTAAAGTTATTGAATTCAATAAAGATGCTAAGAAAATTGTTGTTTCTCACACTAGAATGTTTGAAGAAGGTGAAGACAAACCAACAATTACTCACAAAGAAAAATCAACTAAAAAAGGTGGTTCTTCTAGTGCAGCAGTAAATAAATCTAACAACCAAAACTCTGAGAAATCTACGTTAGGTGATTTAGATGCATTAGTTGCTTTAAAACAAAAAATGGGAAAAGATAAATAGTAAATATTTATTTTCATCATATTGAAAACAGGCATTCTTTGGAATGCCTGTTTTTTTTTGATTATTTTTGTATCTTTAAACTCAAACTATTGAATTAAAAAAATTCAACAATATTTTTTACTATGAAAGCAAAAATGATATTCAAATCCTTTTTAATAATTTCAACTTTTTTAATGACATTAGTATCGTGTGTTGAAAAAGAACAAATAACTTATCCTGATATAGCAAATAACTACGGTGAAAACATTTTTGCTTTACCATCTGGAATTGAAGGCACCCCAACAAAACTATTAAAAGGTGAAAGTTATAGTCTTGAAGCAAATCTCACAAAAAAAGCATCTCTAAGAGCTGTGTTTACAAATACTACACCAGACGATGAAGCAACAACATATAGATGGAAATTTACTTATGTAGATGGTTGGTATGCTGATAACTATGTTGAAAAAAAACAAGAATTTACAACTAATAAAGTTGGTAATAATGATTTAAAAATCGTTTTTCAGGGAGATAGCGGTGCTTGTAGATTAGATGTTTATGAAAACGGAAGTGCTGAACCTGCGATTGTAAAGTTTTTTAGTTGGTAGAAAAGACTTAATAAAAGTAACAATTGAAAGAGGGTGTATTTTTAATACATCCTCTTTTTTAGTTAGATAAAATATTCATTAATGTTAAACTTTTATTTTCTGTTTCCAACCACTCATTTTCAGGAATAGAATCTTTCGTTAAGCCACCACCTAAATATAAAAACGCTTGATGATCGATTATCTCACAACACCTTAAGTTTACGAATAAATCTGACTTACCTTCTCCTACCCTACCTATAAAACCACTATACAAACCTCTTGAATGTTTCTCTATTTTAGATATCATGCTTATAGCTTCTTCTATTGGTAGACCAGCTATTGCAGGTGTCGGGTGGAGACTATCAACTAATTTAATCATCTCAGATGGATTAATAGTAAATTCAAAATCTGTACGAAGATGAAAAACAGGACCAGCTGAATGAGTATAAGGACCTTTTAAATTTAAATTTTGAACTTGAAAACTTGAAATCGTATTGTTGATGTATTCCGTAACGTACTCTTGTTCCTCTAACTCTTTAGATGTCCATTCTTTATCTTTTTCATTTTTAGTGCCTGCCAAAGACATCGTAACAGCTTTGCCATTATCCACTTTTAATAAAACCTCAGGAGAAGCTCCAATCCAAGTTCCAAAATCAGAAGATGAAATTAAATAAACAAAAGCATTTGGATAAGTTTGGCAGAGGTTCTCAAAAACTTTTTCAAAATCTTTATCTATTAGGGCTACCTGTTTTACCCTCGATAAAATTGCTTTATCTACGTCAGATGTTTTGATTAAATCAATATAGGTTTCTGCCTGTTCTAAGTATTGAGTTTTAGAAACTAAAAAAGGTTTTTCTTTAGATGAGTAAAAAACAGTATTTCCTTTTTCAAAATCATCAGACTCTTTAAAAAGATACTTTTGTTTTTTATCAAAAGATGAAACAATAAAACCTTTAACTTCTTCAAGGGTATCTAACAATGTAAATTCACCAGTATACTTACAACTTTTTTCCCCTGGAAATCTATGAAAAAGAATATCTTTCATAAACCCTCTATTTAGAAACAATCATTACTGTTAATCGCCCCGTACAAACAAGTTTCATGCTTTCATTATCGAAAATATCCACTTGCCAAAGGTGTGTTTTCCTTCCAGCATGCACAAGTTTACCAAACGCTTTAACTTTTCCTGACTTTATTCCTGAAATATGATTTGCATTGACTTCTATCCCTACAGGAGCTTCTTTTTCTAGATCAATTAATAAAGTTGATCCCATTGAACCAATACTTTCAATTAAAGCAGCGCTAGCACCACCATGAAGCAATCCCATTGGTTGATGCGTCCTGTGGTCTACTGGCATTGTTGAAATTAAATAATCATCTCCTAGCTCAACACATTCCATACCAAGAGCCTCCATTAAAGTGTTTTTATTGAGACTATTAATATACTCTAAACTAACCTGCCTTAATTTTTTCATAATCCAATCATTTTATCAAACTAAGTCCTCCTAAAGCTGAACTATCATTTTTATACAAAAGTAACACTCTATTGAATAAAACTTTAGCTTCGCTAGATTTTCCTAGAAAATAATTATTCCAAGCTGACATTAATAAAGCATCGTAATCAAATGGAAATAAGTTTAAAGCAATATCAAAATATTGCTTGGCAGCAGTATAATTTTTTCTATAATAATAAATCAATCCTAATTTATAATTTGCTATTTTATTTTTTGGATCTAATCTTAATATCGATAAATAAGATTTTTCTACATCTCCCCATTTATCAAGTGCTATTTGAGTATTAATAATTCCCCAAAAAGGCTCAGTCGCTGCTGGCATAAGTTTAATTGCCCTCTTATAATAAATTAAAGATGAATTATAGTTTCCTTCCAAATAATACAACCATCCAAGCCTTAAATTTGAAGGATAAGAGTTGTCTGAATATACAGATTTAATAAAACTAATTCCCTCTTTATACTCTTCCTTACTCTCACTAAGAAAACTATTCTCGAAAGCAGATTGAATCGCTTTATTATCTTGTCCAAAAGAAAACTGAAAAGTTAAAACTATTAATAAAAAAAGACTGGTTCTTAAAACTTCCATTTGACAACTGTTATTATGTTATTACTTGTATAATTATATCTGTTAATCGAATAATCTTGTTCATTACGATAACTAAAAAAAACACCTTCCTTAGCTTGAATAGCATAACCTAAAGATACATCTACTTTTTTTAAGAATAAATTAAAAAAAAGACTAAATTCTTGTTTAACTTTATCCGCTGAATTATATATAATTAATCCATTTGAAGTTTGATAATTTGTTAAATCTCCTAATCTAGTACCCAACTCCAACCAAGAATATTTATTTAGCCTCATCCCCATTTTTTGATTTAAAACATAATTAAATCCATATTCCCTAGAAATGTTTACAAAAGAAGTTTGACTATATACCTTATTGTTTCCAAATGGAAAAACGATTATCTCCCCTTCTAATTGAAACTGTTTCTTATTGTATAAATTATTATAACCCATTTCCAATTTAGGCTTTATATACCTATACTTTTTAGAAATAGAAAAACTAAATAAACTATTAGAATAAGAAAGTGGGATGTCATTGGTTAGAAATGAAACATTAGGAGAGTTTATTAATTGAGTAGTACTATAATCAGCATTCATTTTAAATAAAGCTAATCCAAAAGCTAAATCTAATTTATTATTCATCAAATATGACCCAACGAAATTGTATTGAAACTGCTTATTTACATATTCTCGATTAACTTCATGAGCATTAATATTGAAAACCTCTCTACTATTACTGAAGGATGAAAACAGAGCTACTTGATTTATCAATCTTACACTAGGACTTACTTTATGACTCATGTTTAAACTTATACCTTGAACTCTACCATTAAAAACAGAACTACCATATAAGTCACCTGAATTAATAATTCTTATATCTTTTCCTTTCTGAATATTATCCGTAAGGATATTTAATGACGAAAATCCTATACTTTCTATCTTCCTCTTATCTGTATAACCGATTTTATTTTGAAATGATTTTTTTTGATTATATGCTAATTTTTGCGCAAGATCCAATTGCCCTCCAAAAACATAAGCATAGTACAAATACTCCAAACATGTTGAATCTTCTGGATTCATTTCATTCGCTATTTCAAAATGGAAAATTGCTTCATCATAATTTTCTATATTATAAGCAAGAATACCAACTCTCAAGTGAAGGTAATAAAAACTAACACCTTCTTTATAAGCCACTTTTGCTATTGACTTTGCTTCCTCCCAGTTATTGTTCATGAAAGCTACATAAGATAAGCTATCTACCTCTTTATAAGAAGTGTTTTCTTGTGAAAAACAATTCATAAATAAAAAAATGAAAGATATGGATTTGGCTATTTTTAAATACATCTATATGCTTTTTTAATTCCTTTTTCCACTATTTCAAAATTGGTTATCCCTTCTTCGGTTATATAAAGATTAAAATTTAAAAGTCCCATGCTCTTTCTCAAAAAAACAGCTTCAACAGTGCTTGCTAAAACAACATCTTTTGGATTATGAATACTATCCGTTTTTAAAACCTTTGAAACATAATTGGCTTTTGTAAATAAATAAAAAGGAGCTAGGAAATCTTGTAACCATAGAACCATTTTATTATTGAAATGATTGATTGGAACAATATCTTTGACCACTAAATCATTATAGGTAGCTAAAAGAATTTTGAAAGTTCCTAGGTAAAACTTAAAGAGGATCGAATTTTTACTCCCCTCAAAGTCATAGAAATAAAACATTGTTCCATCATTTGTAAAATAAGCATACGATTTTGATATTTCACAGTAAAAGTAAGTCCTATTCCATTCATCAGTAAACACCTCCCACTCAACTGTATCTCTAGTTTTTTCTTCCTGAAAATGAACTTTATCCCCTGGTAAAAAGCTAAAGGCATTAAGCATTAATTCCTTAGTATCAACATTACTGATAATCGATCTTTCTTTTGGTACTTCAGAAATATTAAGTTCTATTTTACCAGAATTGAGTTCTTCAATAAAATAGCCAATAGGGTATTCTAATGTTTTTGAACCTATTTCAGGTTCGGTTTGAAACTGAAAATGAATATGCGGCTCAGGTGATCTACCTGAATTTCCACAAGTAGCTAAAAGAGTTCCCTTTTTCACATAATCTCCCTCTTCTACTTTAAAAGAATCTTTTTTAATATGGCTTATTTGAGAATATAAACCGTTTAAATGATTCATAATAATTGTATTCCCCCAATTATGTTCAATATCCACTCCTGAAATTTCATTTTCATCTACAGTGTTATACACAGCGAAAACATAACCATCCATAGGGGCTACAATAGGTTTATCGTAACAGTAATAATCTTCTCTTTTATACCCTGGTTCTTTATATGTCTTTGACTCTTCATTTACAATTACAAAATCTAGCGCTTTCCCCCATGCTCCAAGGTGAGTAATTTCACCATCATAACCTTGACTAACAAACCAACTTCCCCAAAAAGGTAACTGAACTTTATATAGATGGGAATTTTTAAAACGCTTAACGGATGAATTATTTTTATAAATAGTTTTTTCAGCAGAATAATATTGAATAGAAACTAATTGCAAAAACTTTTGAAACCAACGATGTTGTAGAAATAAAAGAAATAAGGAGACAAGTATACTAAAAGCTAATGTAAATGAACTCAACTGAAATACACCTAATGTTTTATTCAAAAACACCATCAACATCAATAAAATTGGAGTTAATACAATAACTGCAATATAACTGAAAAAATTAGGAACAATATAAAAGCATCCAATACCAATCGCCATGAAAATAAAGTTAGAGCCAACTAGGTTATGGTTTAATTCATTCACATCTGCACCGAATGCAGTATAAAAGAGATAAGCTGAAGCAAAACCTATGACACTCAGAGTGAAAGCAATTCTTGAAAAATAAAGAAGGCCTAAAGCAATTAAAACACCTCCTAAAAGACTAGTTTGAAAAAAAGTTGCGGATAATGTTTTGAAATATATTTTGATAGATGCTGGTAGTGTAACATCATCTAAAACATGAGAAAACTGGTATATTGGAGACAATTGCTCTTTCGCAATATGATTGATAACAAAAGCATATTCTTCATTTAAAAAAATATTAGAAAAACTTCCTGCTGAAAGAACAATAATACTATAAGTTATCACAAATGGAAAAGATAAAAACGGTAATTTATTTTTACTCAAAATTCCATTTAACCAAACAGATATAATTAATAGTAAAAAGTTAGATACAATAAATAGCAACAAAAAAGACCAATTATATTCATATTGGTAACCTAAAAACAAGCCTAAAAGTAAAGGGTTAAAACCATATAACCCTTCTTTTATTAAGTCTCTATTAATTCCAATTTTAAAAGCAGTAAAATTCACAAAAAGAACGGCTGCTAAACCTGTAACACCCAAGTTAGGAGTCAAAAATGTAGTGATTAGAATTAATAAAGCCAATCCTTTATTCAAAGAATAAAAAATCTGACTATAACTATTCAAAATACTATTAAACCAATATTTAACATGTAATTGCATACACAATAAGATTCAGAAATAATAAAAAAGTATGGGGTTTCCCCCAATACTTTTACTTTTTAATAATACTATTTAAATGTTCTGGAATTCTCTCTAACTCCATCATTGTATCCAAAGATTCATTTTCTCTAAGAACATGAGTGTTACCCAACAAGTCAATCATTACAATTTTAGGTCTCATCTGAATAAACTGCATCCATTGTGTCATATTATATGCTCCGACCTTATGAACAACAACCATATCTCCTTTATTTAACAATGGTAAACTTACATTCTCTCTAATACAATCAATATTCATACATAGAGGTCCGTATATAGCCATTTCCTCTGTGTGTTGAGAAAATTCTTGCGCTGGAGAAATTTTATAATCATACCAAAATGCATTAAAAAGTATATTTACACCAAAGTCAACAACAGTAGCTCTTCTATTATCACTTAATCTTTTTGTTGCTAAAACTGAACCAATCAGCCAAGAGGTGTCGTCAATTAAATGTCTACCAGATTCAAGAATCAACATTGGAAGTTCTTCTTGTTGAAAATTAGCGTTTAGAATAGTAGAAGTAATTGCATCTGCATAATCATCTATGGTAGGAACAACATCAGCACCTTGAAGATAAGAACCTTTAAGTGTATTTGTAGAAGCAAAACCTCCTCCCAAATCTAAATATTCAATCGCTTTACCATACTTAGCTTTAATATTGATAGCTAAATCAGACAACTTGTAAGCTGCGGTTGCATAAGCATTTGCAGAAAGCATATAAGTACCTATATGGCAATGTAAACCAACTAGCTCTAGCTCTTTATGCGCAAAAATCTTAATGATAGCATCCCAAGCCTGACCATTTTCATAATTGAAACCAAAACGATCCCACATTGGATAGACTCCTGTATCCATATTTACACGAATTGCTACTCTTGCTTTTTTCTCAGAACCATCTAAGAGGGAAACCAAAGTATACAATTCATCAAAATGATCAATATGAATTAATGAATTATTATCAACTGCTAAAATTAAATCTTCCTCTGATTTATCAGGACCATTAAAAATTATTTTTGTCCCATCCACTCCATTTTGAAGCGCTTTCTTATACTCAAAAACAGAAACAACTTCAGCCCATGAACCTTCTTGATGAAAAATATTACAAACAGCACTTAAATAATTTGTTTTATAACTCCATGCAAATTGAACTTTTGGGTAACGAGTTTTAAACGCTCTAACTGCTGTTTGATAATTATTTCTAATTTTTCTTTCAGAAATTACAAAACAAGGAGAACCATATTCTTCAGCAATTTGTTTTACAGGAACCCCTTCTAAGTGTGTCACAGGAGCAAATTCAGTTCTTGTTCCAAATTTATTCATACTACCAGTATTTAACTTTTGTATAAATGGCCTTTCATAATTTAATTTACTCATAATATCAAGTTTTTAGTATTTTATATTTATAATTCTCCAGTTGTAGAAATCTGTTCATAATCTTTCATGTCAACAATTTGATCATAAGAATAACGAATAAACATTTTCCCTACATCATAGCTTTCAAACGGTTTTACATCTTCCCCTAAGGCCATTCTCACAAGAGCTTCTGGATGATTTTGACCACAACCTTTCGCTAAATAAACCCATGCAGGAAACCTTGGATTCATTTCTAACAAATAATATTCACCCTCTTTAGTTTTTATAAACTCTAATTCGCATCCACCTTTCCATTTTGAATTACTAATTACTCTATTTGTAATTTCAATTAAGTTTTCATCGTCTAGTGATACTCCTGCCCAAGCCTTACCTTTATCTGTAATATATAATTTTCGCATAGGGACAGCACCTATACAAGCACCTTTACCATCCCCAATTGCAGTAACATTTACTTCATTCCCTCCAACAAACTCTTGTACAATAATTGGTAATCCCCATTTTGCGCTGATCTTGTGAAAGTAATTGACAGCTTGTTCAGGCGTTGCGGCAATGGAAGCATCGTAAAATTTCCCTTTAATTACTAAAGGATAGGTAAAATCTGTCTTCAGAGTATTTATTTCAGAAGCGGTAAAAATCATTTTACTATAAGGAACTTTAACGCCATTATCTTCTCCAAAATCGTAAAGAGTAGACTTATGCCTAGACTCAAACTGATCCTGAGAAGGCATAAACGTAGCTATATCTAGTTCTGTTTTAAGTTGTTCTGAAATTTTAATAAAACCATGTAATTCTGCATCAAAATTAGGAATGATTACATCAATATTTTCAACGTTATTGATGTATTTTAATCTGTCCAAAAGAGTAGATATTCCAACTGAAGGTAATGGGATTGAATAAGATTTATCCACTAATTCCCTCATGTACAATCCAGGTTCTAATGTTTCGTATGATAAACCTATAATTCGAACATCAAACAATTCACTTTCTTTTAATGCTCGAATAACAGGGATACCTGGCCCTGGACTATCAATATTATTTAGTCCAGTGACTGCGACTGTTATTTTTTTTCTAGTCATAATTATTTTATTATTTGAAAGCTTGTAAGCATTGAAAAGAAGTCCCCCAAATCTTTTTCCAAGTTTGATTTTTCAACATTGTATTTAGACGTTACTTCATTCACTACATCACTTATCTCTTTACCTTCTTTCAACAAGTTGATAATCTCCACTCCAATTTGATTAGTCGAGAAGGAATCTCCAGTAGAAGGGTTAAAAACAAATCCTGAATCGCTTATTGCTATATTTTTGTTGATTTCCATAACTTATTGTTTTTTAGTTTCCATCAAGAAACAAAATTTTCTTTCATCAAAATAAAAACATCGGTAAACGTCAAAATAATATCGATAAACGTCACTTTTACATCTCTTTCAAATCAAAACACTAAAAAATAGTTAATTAAAAAGTGGTTATCTTTTTAATTAAAAAGTAAATTACATTTATATAAAATAGATTAATCATGGTAGTCGTATAATATTATAAAAACGCTATTTTTACGAAAAAACAATTAAAGAAAATGAAATACTTATTATTAATACCAACCTTATCCTTGTTCATTTCTTGTTCATCTAAAGAAACTGAATTTTGTGATTGCTTATCAGCTGGCGAAAAACTAAACAATTACTCTAGTACACTTTTTGATAAAGAAATCACTGAAGAAATTAAAAATAAGATGGAAACTTTAAAAGAAAATAAAAACAGTAAGTGTGAAGCTTATGAAATGATGTCAGGTGAGGAAATGTTAGAATTAAAAAAGAATTGTAAATAAAACCTAATATTAAAATTAACAAAGGTTTATGTCATAAAAAAAGGCTTCCAAATGGAAGCCTTTTCTATATGTGTTATTTGAAAGGAAAATTATTCTCCAACAACTTCAAATTTAAACATTGGCTTAACTCCTTTATGAAGATTAGCTTCTGCTTCGTAAGTACCAACTTCTCTAATTGGCTCATCTTTAATTTTTAAAGATTTACGATCAATATCAAAACCTAAACCTTTAAGAGCTTCAGATAATTGGATAGTATTAACTGATCCAAATATTTTTCCATTTTCTCCAGCTTTAGTTCCGATTTTTAAAGTAACCTCAGTTAACTTAGCTGCAACAGCTTCTGCTTCTGCTAATACCTTAGATTCTTTATGAGAACGTTGCTTCATTGTTTCTGCGTGAGATTTCAAAGCAGAAGATGTAGCTAACATAGCATATCCTTGAGGAATCAAGAAGTTACGACCATATCCTGGCTTTACAGTAACAACATCATCTTTATAACCAAGTTTGTCTACGTTTTTTGTAAGAATTACTTGCATTTTTTATATTTTTTTCCTGTTAAACAATTGTCTTATTTCAACATATCAGCTACATAAGGAAGGATAGCTATGTGACGTGCACGTTTGATAGCTTGACCTACTCTTTTCTGATATTTTGCAGATGTACCTGTTAAACGACGAGGCAAGATTTTTCCTTGCTCATTGATTAATTTTAAAAGGTAACTTCCATCTTTGTAATCGATGAATTTTATACCGCTTTTTTTGAAACGACAATATTTATCTTTTCTAATTTCAATTGAAATTGGAGTTAAATAACGAACATCATTTTGAGCCATTTTCTTAAATTTTAAAATGTTAATAATTAAGCTTCAGTAGAAGCAGATTTTTTCTCTCCCATTTTAGCTCTACGCTTTTCAGCATATGCTAAATGGTCTTTATCCATTCTAGTAGTTAAGAAACGCATAACACGTTCGTCACGTTTAAGAACTAACTCAAAGTCTGAGATTGAAGGTCCTTCCGCTTCAAATTCTAACAAGAAGTAAAATCCTGTAGATTTTTTTTGGATTGGGTACGCTAATTTACGTAATCCCCAATTTTCTTTGTGCTTAATTTTTCCACCCAATGAGCTAATTTCGCTCTCGAATTTCTGCACTGCTTCCTTTGTCTGATCGTCAGACAAAACGGGAGTTAAAATGAAAACAGTTTCGTAAGAATTCATAAGTATTTATTAATTAATTGATAATATAAGGGGACAAAGATAAATAAAATTTAATTGAAAGCAAATAGAATACTTAAATAAACGAAATTAGCTATTCGATACTCTTTTCACTTTTTCGACAGATCTTATTCTTTTTTTTTAATACAAAAGTAGATTAAACTAAATATTTAAACTTTTGTGGAATTTTGAACATATTTTAGCACCTATATATAAAGTATAATTCATACAAAATACTTATTTTCGCGTTACACTATTAATGTAGATCTTAAACAAACAATTTATGGTATTCGATTTAGAGATGATTAAAAAGGTTTATTCCCTTTTTCCTGAACGCGTTGAAGCAGCAAGAAAAATAACTGGTAAACCATTAACTTTAACTGAAAAAATTCTTTACACTCACTTATGGGAGGGTAATGCTACTTCTGCTCACGAGAGAGGTAATTCATATGTTGATTTCGCTCCAGATAGAGTTGCGATGCAAGATGCTACAGCACAAATGGCTTTGTTGCAGTTCATGCAAGCTGGTAAACCTAAAGTTGCTGTACCTTCTACTGCTCATGCCGATCATTTAATTCAAGCAAGAGTTGGTGCTTCTAAAGATTTACAAGAAGGTATAAATAAGAACAATGAAGTTTTTAATTTTTTAAGTTCTGTTTGTGATAAATATGGTATTGGTTTTTGGAAACCAGGAGCTGGAATTATACACCAAGTAGTTCTTGAAAACTATGCATTCCCTGGTGGAATGATGATTGGTACAGATTCTCACACTGTAAATGCAGGTGGACTAGGAATGGTTGCTGTTGGTGTTGGTGGTGCAGACGCTGTGGATGTAATGGCAGGTATGGCATGGGAGTTAAAGTTCCCTAAACTAATTGGTATAAAATTAACTGGAAAATTAAATGGCTGGGCTTCTGCTAAAGACGTTATCCTTAAAGTTGCTGGTATTTTAACTGTAAAAGGTGGTACAGGTTGTATCGTTGAGTATTTTGGTGAAGGAGCAGAGTCTTTATCTGCAACTGGAAAAGGTACAATATGTAACATGGGAGCTGAAATTGGTGCAACTACTTCTACTTTTGGATACGATGACTCTATGAGAAGATACTTGGCTGCTACTGGTCGTCAAGATGTTGTTGATGCTGCAAATGAAGTTGCCGAACACTTAACTGGAGATGCTGAAGTTTATGCTAACCCTGAAAAATATTTTGATCAAGTTATCGAGATAGACTTATCTACTTTAACACCTCACTTAAACGGTCCTTTTACTCCTGATTTAGCTACTCCTGTTTCAGAAATGAAAGAAAAAGCTGCTGCAAATGGATGGCCAACTGATGTTGAATGGGCTTTAATTGGTTCTTGTACAAACTCTTCTTACGAAGATTTAACTAGAGCAGCGTCTATTGTTGAAGATGCTGTAAGTAAAGGAGTTAAACCTAAAGCGATTTTAGGTATTAATCCAGGGTCAGAACAAGTACGCTACACCGCTGAAAGAGATGGATTAATTGACACTTTTAATAAATTCGAAACAACTCGTATTTTTACTAACGCATGTGGCCCATGTATTGGTCAATGGGATAGAGAAGGTGCTGAGAAAAAAGAAAAAAATTCTATCGTTCATTCTTTCAACAGAAATTTTGCTAAAAGAGCCGATGGAAATCCAAATACACACGCATTTGTTACATCTCCAGAAATGGTAGCAGCAGTTGCTATTTCAGGCCGTCTTGATTTCAACCCTGTTACAGATACACTTATAAATGAAGCTGGTGAGGCTGTAAAACTAAACGAACCTTCAGGTTTTGAGTTACCTACAAAAGGTTTTGCAGTTGAAGATAACGGATACCAAGCACCATCAGAAGATGGAAGCGGTATTGAAGTTAAAGTTAGCCCAGATTCAGAAAGACTTCAATTATTAGAACCTTTCGCAGCATGGGACGGTAAAAACATCACTGGAGCTAAATTATTAATTAAAGCAGAAGGAAAATGTACTACTGATCACATATCTATGGCTGGACCATGGTTAAGATTTAGAGGTCATTTAGATAATATCTCTAACAACTGTTTAATTGGTGCTGTTAACGCTTTTGGTGGCGCTACAAATGAAGTTGTAAATCAGCTTACAGGTGTTAAGGGAGAAGTTCCTGCTACAGGAAGAGCATACAAAGCAGCTAACGTTCCTTCAATTGTTGTAGGTGATCATAATTATGGAGAAGGTTCTTCAAGAGAACATGCTGCAATGGAACCGAGACACTTAGGCGTTAAAGCTGTAATTGTTAAGTCATTTGCTCGTATTCATGAAACTAACCTGAAGAAACAAGGAATGTTAGGGTTAACTTTTGATAACGAATCTGACTATAATAAAATCAAAGAAGATGATACTTTTAACTTTATTGACTTGGTTGATTTTTCTGCTGGACAACAATTAACTCTTGAAGTTATTCATGCTGATGGAACTAAAGAAAACATCAAATTAAATCATACTTATAACGAACAACAAATTGAATGGTTTAAGGCTGGTTCTGCATTGAACTTAATCAAAATGCAAGAGTCATAAATAAATTAGATTTATATTTATTGAAAGAGGTTACATTAACAGTAACCTCTTTTTTTTGCCCCTATTCTTTTTAGCTAAACTTCATTAAACTAACATTGATTGATATTTCACTCACTACCTTCCAACTATTCACAGCTAACAAACTCTTTAAATGAATTAGAAATTATTTTTATTGTTTTATTTGAAGTCGCAATTAAATCGCTTTCGATTGATTAAAATTCATCTTCGTTATATTTCTTTACTAGAAACAATCAAAAAAAAGTAAATTATACTAATTAAAAGCAGACACAAAACACAGTTAAAAGCAAAAAAAAGCGTGAAGTATAACACTTCACGCTTTAATATTATTCAATACCTATATTAAAAACCAGTTTGAGCAGGCCTTTGTTTAACCAAAGTACCTTTTTCACCAAAATCAATGAATTCAATATAAAAACATAATGGCTCAAAATTACTTCTTACACCATAAGCCAATTCACCAGGGATAAACAATCTATATTTACCACCTTTCTTTAAATGTTGAAAACCTTGAGTCCAACCTGGAATAACACCTCCTAAATTAAAAGCAGGAGATTCTCCACCTCTTTGAACTTTATATTCAAATGAGCTTTCCATCGTATCACCTTTAGCATTCGTTAGAATATAATCAGCAACAACATCCGAATTAGCTTTTGGGGACGCACCTGTCCCCTCTTCAATCACTTCAATAACAATTCCGTTATCTAACGTTTTTGAATTAGCTCTTTCTTTAGCTTCGGCTAAAAAAGTAACTTCCAAAGCTTTATTTTCAGTAATCAACAAGCTACTTAAATCTTGTTTGAAATTAGAAAATATTTCATCTCTTTCTATTTTTGAAATTAAAGTATCTCTTGCTTCAAGACCATGTTGAAATCCAATAGCAACTTTATCAAAATCAAATTTATCCTCTCCAACTGTTTTCGTCCACTTATCCATAAAAACTGTACCTACTGAATTCCCAATACAGTTACAACCTTTTTCTAAATAAGTAGTATCAAAATCCTGACCATTAGGGCCATATAACCCCTGTATAGTAGCAACACAATCAGGCGTCATTTGTTTAGGATTCTTCAACCCATTTTTAAAACCATCAATTATAGCATTATAATCAAGAAGTGCTAAATTAGGGTCTCCAGAATTAGTAATTACTTTAGAATGTTCAGCTCCCATGACATAGGATAACCTATCTTTAAAATTTTCCAACTTAATATTTTCAACTGGAGCTTTTTTAGACTCGCCACCTCCACAGGATAACAATATCCCTATAAGAAGACTGATCGTTAATAGTTTAAACATATTAAAGAACTTCTAATAGTTCAACATCAAAGATTAAAGTCATGTATGGTTTAATAGCACCACCTGGATGTGGAGTTGCACCATAAGCTAAATTTTGAGGAATATATAACCTATATTTTGAACCTGCAGTCATTAATTGTAAAGCTTCTGTCCATCCTGGAATCACTTGGTGAACTCCAAATGTAGCAGGCTCTCCTCTTTGAACTGAACTATCAAAAACAGTTCCATCAATTAAAGTACCATGGTAATGAACTTTTACATTATCTGTCGCAGCAGGCTTTTTACCTTCACCTTCTGATACAACTTCATACTGTAAACCAGAAGCAGTTGTTGTAACACCGTCTTTCTTTGCGTTATCAGCTAAAAAAGCTTCTCCTTCTTCTTTTACAGCTCCGAATTTACTTTCATTCATTGTATTAATGTATGATTGTATAATAGAGTTAGCTTCGTTTGGAGAGTACTTTGGCTCTTCTCCTGCAAAAACATCTTTTACAGCTTCCGCTAAAACTTCTGGAGTAATCTTGTCTAAATCTTGTTGTTTTAAACTCTCTGCAATACTCATTCCTACACAGTAACTTACTGCTTTAATTTCTTCTGTCATCTTAATTTATTTTTTTTATCAAAGATACACTTATTTTACAGTTCCATAAAATATTCACCTGACAAACTCGACATAGAATAAGTATTCTAATGAAAAACAACTCACAATTTATTAATTAGATTCTTGGTATCTAATAAAATCACTACCTTTATTTTGAGGTAATTTTAATCTTAAAAAATATAATAATCGAAATAAAGTCTATATATAAAACTATCCTTAAAACATCGGAAGGGCTCTACAAAGAAAAAGGATCAAAATTCATTGGATATGCATCTTCTTGCTACTCGGAAGCCGAAGCGAAAGAATTAATTGAAAAATGGAAGAAAGAAAACCATCAAGCCAGACACTTATGTTACGCATATCGCTTTGGAGTTGATATGAAAGTTTTTAGAGCAAACGATGATGGAGAACCAAACAATTCGGCTGGCGCTCCAATACTAGGACAAATTCAATCTTACGATTTATCCAACGTATTAATTGGAGTTGTTCGATATTACGGAGGAACAAAACTTGGAGTTGGAGGACTAATTAACGCCTATCGAACAGCCGCAAAGGAAGCTATCGAAAATGGAAAAATAGTTGAAAAAGAAGTTTACGATTGGATCGAATTATATTTTGAATATGAGGAAATGCCTTCTATAATGAATTTTATAAAGAACAATAATATTACGATAGAAAAACAAGAGTTTGAAATCAATTGTAAATTATTGATAAATCTAGAACTAAGAAATAGTTCAGAGATCAAAAACATATTATCAGACTATAAAACAGTTAAAATAAACGAACTAGGAATATATTAAAATGGAATTATTAAAAAAATTAACCGAAATAAGAGGTGCATCAGGAGACGAAGGAAGAATTAAGGATTTTCTGATTGATTACGTCAATAAGAATAAAAATGAATGGAATACAGTTCCCGAAATGTTTTTTGGTGATGGATTTCAAGACACCCTTATACTTGTATTTGGAAAACCTAGAACTGCAATTTTTGCGCATACTGATACAATAGGATATACTGTTGGCTACAAAAATAACTTAATAAAAATAGGTGGACCAAAACTTGAAGAAGGTATCCAACTTGTTGGTTCTGATAGTAAAGGAGAAATTGAAACTGAATTAATGGTTATTGAAGAAATCGATGGCCACAAAGAAATTCAATGTGTTTTTGAAAGAGAAATTGATCGAGGTACAATATTAACCTATAAACCTAACTTCATTGAGACTGATGATTTTATTGAGTCACCATACATGGATAATAGACTTGGGGTGTGGAATGCCTTAAAGGTTGCTGAAACATTAGAAAATGGTGCGATTGTATTTTCAACTTACGAAGAGCATGGCGGAAACTCTGTTGGTTTTACAGGTCGATTCCTTTACGAAAAATACGACTTAAAGCAAGCTTTAATATCGGATATTACATGGGTTACTGAAGGAGTACCACATGGAGAAGGTGTTGCAATATCCATGAGAGATAGCGGTATTCCTAGAAGGTCTTATTTAAACAAAATAATTGAAATAGCGAAAGCATCCAAGATTAAATATCAACTAGAAGTTGAATCTGCCGGAGGTAGTGATGGAGGTATGTTACAAAAATCAGACCTACCATTTGATTGGTGTTTTATTGGTGCTGCTGAAGACAACGTTCATTCACCAGAGGAAAAAGTAGCTAAATACGATATTATGTGCATGGTAGAACTTTATAAAGAACTTATGAAAAAACTATAACATGTCGGACTCTAAAAACACATGTCAGATTTATAAGTACCATGAAGAAAGTTATATTCTAACAAAGAATACAACTTCATATTTCGCAAAACAATTTGCAACCAACGAAATTGAATTCGACAAAGTAGTATGGCTTAACTTTCACTCTATTGAAGACAGAAAAGATATTGAACAACTTTGTAAATCTTTAAAAATTGATCAATTATCTATTGAAGATATTTATGAGAGTAATACTAGACCAAAAATAGAAGAGTATGAAGACTATTTATACTTTTCTATTCGTTCTGCTTTACCAAATTCAACTGGTAAAAACCTTGAACAAGAACAAATTTCTTTTTTCTTAGGAGAAAATTACCTTATTTCTTTTCAAGAAAAAAGTTCTGATCATTTCACTTCCGTAAGAGAAAGAATTGAAAAGAACAAAGGTAAAATTAGAGTAAAAGGGCCTGATTTTCTATTATTCAGAATGCTTGAAGCAATTATTGACAACTATTTTGAAGTAATAGAAGAAATTTCTCAAAGGGTAATTGATTTAGAAAAATACTGTTTACAGAACACTGACAGTAACACCCTTCAAATGATTGAAAAAGAAAAAAGAAAATTAGTAGAATTAAAAAAAATTGTCACTCCTCTTAAGGACACAACTTCTCAACTTCAAAAATCCAACTCGAAATTAATAAACAACAAAAATCATTACGTTTTTTCCGACTTACTAGAAGGGTGCCTAAGTGTTTTAGATGAAATTGAAAGTAACAAACAGTTACTAGAAGGGATAACAAACCTTTATTTTGCAATGCAAGGTCAGAGAATGAATGAAATTATGAAAATGCTAACTATTGTTTCTTCTATTTTTATTCCTCTAACTTTTATAGCTGGAATATATGGAATGAACTTTCAATATATGCCAGAGTTGAATTCAAAATATGGCTATTTTTCCACATTAATATTAATGAGTTTAATTTCTATTATATTAATTATTTATTTTAGAAAAAAAGGATGGTTTAAATAAGTTTACATCATGAAAATAATCTTGTACACAATAATAACAACTTTTTCAATTTTATTCTTTAAAGAGTTAGAGCTAGGGCTGTTTAACCTTGGCTTATCATGGACTCTTTCAAAAGCAACACCTTATTTATTAAGTATTGTTTTAGGAGCTTTATTATCAATTACACTATACAAGTCAATAACTTTAAAAAAGGTGTTTAAAGTCAACCTATCCATTCTAATATTACTATTACCTTTTGTTATTAGTTTTGCCTTACATCCTATTTACCAAGGCGACTTTTCAAAAAATGGAAAGGTTTTAAGTCAAAATAGTTATAACGAAAACACAATAGATAATGGTCTAATGGTTATAACCATACCTAATTGTCCTTATTGCTATGAAGCAATAGGCAGACTTAAAACATTAGCATTAAGAAATCCTGAATTAAATATAGAATATGTAGTTTGTTCATCTGACACCAATACTATTTCTACATACAAAAAAGAAATTGATGGTTTATTTAAAATTCGAATAGCAAAAGATCGAAATGAATTAGCTAGAGTTGCTGATGGAAGTTTCCCAGCATTTGTTCATGTGAAAAATGGTAAACAAACTTATAAATGGTCCAATAGTCAATTTGGAGTTAGAGCGCTAGATTTAATTGAAGAATTAGCAGGAAAGTAAATAAAAAACCAAATATTGACTAAATAAAAAGGGTCAGATACATTTTTATGGGGATAACCATAATAATCATGACTTTTTAAAAATGTTTTTTCACCTATCTTTTGGCTTGACCCAAAAGATACAAAAG
>Ga0228614_1000193_pt1 | contig 37143 bp, 25 predicted proteins | sample 15DmetaG_FD_190531 | JGI IMG/M metagenome (GOLD analysis project Ga0228614, IMG submission 190531) | Seawater microbial communities from Monterey Bay, California, United States - 15D | ecosystem: Environmental > Aquatic > Marine > Coastal | place: USA: California | collected 2016-10-13
CTGATAAATTCCAAGTTACGGCTACATCTGGTAATACTGCTATTGCAGGTACATTAGATGTTACTGGAGATACAACAATGACTACAACTGCCATTAGTTCTACATTAGATGTTTCTGGTGCTACCGTTATTGATGGCACATTAACACTTGATGGCGATGCTTCTCTCAATAGCAATTTAAGTGTTGATGGTGATATTACAGTACTTGGGGCGTTAGACCTTGATGGTGATGTTTCTCTCAATGGCAAATTGTCTGTAGCAAGCGATATTTCTGTAAATTCAATTAGCATTGGAACAGGTGGTGGTAGTATTTCTACAAATACGGTTGTTGGCAACGACTCTATGCAAGCAAACACGACTGGTTCTAACAATACCAGTTTTGGGTATAATGCTAACAAATTGTTAAATGGTGGTAATCAAAATACAGCCATTGGAACATTGGCATTAGCTGCGGCAGTTGATACGAATAAAAATACTGCGGTTGGTTATAATGCTTTATCTGGTTCCAATAATACTAGTGCTACTACAAATACTGCTATTGGTGCTAATGCTGGTTCTAATAATTCATTAGGTTCTTCATTAACATTCTTAGGTGCTGATACTACCGTTAATGAATCTACTGCCACTTATCAAAATTCAACAGCTATTGGTGCAGGTGCTACCATATCTGCTTCAAACCAAATGGTATTAGGTTCGGATGGACAAAATCTTACAATAAAACTTAATGCTACCAGTGTGACTGGTAATGCTGATAGTATTGATGTTAATCTAATTAACTTTACATCAGAATCTATTCCTGCTAGTGCAATTGTTGGTAGTTCAAGTACATCTACTGCACTCACTGGAGCAGTATTTATAGAAAATACTCTTAGTGTTGACAAATTAGCTACGTTTAAAGAGAATTTATCAGTAGTTGGAGGATTGGCTATTGGTCAAGATTCAACATTAGATGGAGACGTTGTCATTAGTGGAGACACAACTATGGTTGGTAACATGTCTGTTCCTCAAATTAATGATATGTTAACATTCGTTACTTATAGCGATGTTGCTATTGCCAGTGGATTACCAAATGCAACCACCAATCTATCTACAGATTGGGCTAATGTTAATACTGCAATTACTGGAATTCCCGATGGACAATGGTTAGGTGGTGTATTATCGGAAACTGGACAATACCAAATGTTTTATAATCAAGCTGAACCTACGAAAATATATAGATCTACCAATTATGGTACATCATTTGACCAAAAAACATTATCTGGTTCCATATACGACGCGGGTTATAGTGCGAATATGAACAATCTAATGGCTATAGATTATACTGGTAAATTTTCTGTATTTGCTGGTAATGGTATAGTTGAATATTCTATTAACAATGGTTTAACTTATAATAATATTGCAACAACTGCACTTAATTCACAAACTGGAACAAAAATTTCTGCTGTAGGTATGTCTGGTAACGGTAAAACATTAATCGTTGGTGGTACTAACAGTCAATTGTTTGTTTCTACTGATAGCAGTTCATTGGTATCTATTGATGCAAGTCCTATTTTTGATATACAATATAATAACTGGAAATCTATCTCTTGTAATGGAGCAGGAACATATTGTATGGCTATTACTGATGCTAATTTATACATAACAAATCCTGGTGCTGATACATTATATAATGCTGAATGGGTAAAACAAACTGATGCAAAACACGCTGATATGAACTTAGCTAATGTTACTGATTCATTTATTAACAATGATGGAACTATGTTTGGTATTACAACTACGAATGGTTTATATTTATCAACAGATTATGGTGCAAATTGGACAAAATACGAACAAGCAAATGGTTATAACAGTGTTACCTATACATACAGACGTAATCCATTAATTGATGGTGAATATATTTATTTGACTACTGCAGATACTGGAAAAGTAAAAAAGATAGTTAATGCAAAAACAAGTATTTCAATTGATGATGATGCAGCATCAAACGCTACAAGTGCTGCGCATACATCTGTCATTGTCAGTGGTCATGGTGGTTATACTTATGCATTTACTGGTGCAACTTCATCATATACTCCTTACACACAAATCAATACTGGTAGTGAAACTGTTAGTGTTGCAAGTGGTACTGCATTCGTTTTAAATAAAGATGCTGAATTAAACATGAAATTAGATGTTAGCGATAATGTCATTTTCAACAAGAATTTATATCTTGACGGAGATGCTTCCTTTAATTCTAATATTGATATCAGTGGTCAAGTTGCTATTGGTAAAAATACAGCTAATGTTTCTCTTGATATTAGTGGTAATGATGCCATTCGTATTCCTCATGGTGATACTGCTGCACGTCCAACTGTTACAGATGAAGCAACCCATGGTGGTTATATTCGTTATAATGACGAAACTCATCAATTTGAAGGTTATGGTCCTGGTGATTCTTGGGGTTCTCTCGGTGGTGTTATTAATGTTGCTCAAAATACCAAAATATTGGCAGAATCATCTGCTGCTGCTACAAATAATGAATTGCAATTCTATACCGCTACCACTGATAGTACTACCACTGATGATGCAACTGAACGTATGAGAATTAAAGCCGATGGTGATATTTCTATGAACCATAATTTAGTTGTTGGAGGTAATACTACTATTAACGGAACATTGGATGTTACTGGAGATACATCTGTAAGTACATTTGATTCTACAGGTGCTACTTCGCTCGCCACTGGTAATGGTGCAGTAAATATTGCTTCGTCTGGTGAAATGACAACTGTAAAGGGTACATTCAATGTAGACGAAGCTGTTACACTTGATACTACATTGGATGTTACTGGAGATACATCCGTAAGTACATTTGATTCTACAGGTGCTACTTCGCTTGCTACTTCTGGAGGTGTTGTTAATATTTCAAAGTCAGGAGTTATGACAACCGTTTTAGGTACATTAAATGTGGATGAAGCGGTTACACTTGATACTACATTGGATGTTACTGGAGATACATCTGTTACCACATTTGATTCTACAGGTGCTACTTCGCTTGCCACTGGAGGCGGTGTTGTTAATATTTCAAAGACAGGAGTTATGACAACAGTTTTAGGTACATTAAATGTTGACGAAGCTGCTACATTTGACACATCATTAACTGTTTCTGCTGGAACATTAAAAACTAATGGTACAGCTACATGTGAGTTCGGTGCAGCCACAGCTGCTTCTATAACTGCCGCTGGTGCTATCAGTTTGTTAAACGATACAGATTCTTCATCTGGATCAACTGGTTCTCTTATTACAGAAGGTGGTATTGGTATTAAAAAGAATATATTTGTTGGTGGTAATGCTACTGTTACGGGTGATTTAACTGTAAATGGTACAACAACAACAATTAATACTACCAATTTAGATGTTACTGATAGCATAATTATGTTATCAAAAGAATTAACAGGAAATGCCGCTGGCGATGCTGGTATTTTGATTGAAAGAGGTGCAAGTGGAGATAATGCATTTATGGGCTGGAATAATGCTGACAGTAATTTCGTAATGGGAACAACCCAAGCTGTTGGAACTGATACTTCTGTAGCAAGTGGTTATGCTAAGGGTACACTTGCTGCTAATTTATCAGGTGATGTAACTGGAACCGTACTAACTGAAACTCAAAATAGTATTACAACCATGACTGGTCTTAGTGCAATTGGAAAAGCGGATACTAATACGACATTCACAGGACCAATTGTAGCAAATAACGGTGCTACATTTACGAGCAACAAGATAATTGATTTCTCAGCCGCAAGACCCCAGGGTACTTGGAACGGTTCAGTTAATACTGCTGATGGAAGTACACTTGTTCTTGATGTTACCAGCGATAATCACACTGGCCCTATTGTTCATGCTGATTTAGACGGTACAGTTACCACTGTTGCACAGAATAGTATTACAACAATGACTGGATTAACTGCTGTGGGTACGGCTGGAACAACTACAACTTTTTCTGGTCCCATTGCCATTGCAGAAAACCAGACAATTACAACAACAAGTGGTAATTTAGTAGTAGACCCTGCAACACAAATATTAGAAATTAAGGGTGATGGTACAAGTGTAGTTGGTCAAATACAACTTAACTGCCATAATAATAATCATGGACAAAAAATCAAATCACAGCCACATAGTGAATCTGTGTCTAATGAACTGATGCTTCCAAAAGGTGGTAACTCAACATTAGTATCTGAAATTGCTACACAAACATTGACAAATAAAACATTAGCATCACCTACTATTACTGGTACTGGTAGTATTGCTGGTACATTTACTGGTAATGTAACTGGTAACTTAGATGGTATTGTAGGAGGAACAACTCCTGCTGCTGGTTCATTTACAGAAATAGCATCTACTGGTAATATTACTATGACAGGTAAATTTCTCAAACAATTTTAAATTCAATAATCATACTTAAAAAATAATTATATTCAATAATATAATTATTCAACCAAAAAATAAAATTGATATACTATATAATAATGAAAGGATTCTACTTTGGATTTATAGATAATTTTATTGTTGCCATATCAGCAATATTAGGAATACAAATAGACAAATATTTTGCTGGATATGGAGTGAACGGAGCTTTATATGGTGCATTATTAGGTCATACAATTAGTGATATTACTGCTGGTTACTTTGAATTCGGTCTTGATATTGCATTAAATATGGGTTTAGGTTGTTTGGTAGTATTTTTAATGGTATACTTTTATAATTGGTTTATTGATGAATATGATATATTGGAAAAATACAAACTATTGAAAAATAAAAAAAATGAATAAGAGTGATTAAAATATATACAAGAAATATATATAATGTCTATTGCTACTCTTAAACGAAAAACTCTTGCAAAATATAATAATTCCAGTGTAAACACTGGAGAAGGCTTTTCCCTTAACGGGACACACCGTAATCAAGGATATGTAGGACAAACATCATTATCTCGTTCTTTATCGAGAACACTTATGAAAGGAAATGTTGTCCGCGGTCATGGAGGCTGTTGTGGAACATATAATATTACACCAATCGTTCAATCTGGAATCACTACAACGGAAGATAATCGTGTTATAAAAGCGTCTGTACTAAGTACAAAAGGAATGTTACGAAAACGTTTATCCTGTAATCCGTGCAATGTAGTCAAACCCGATAGTAATCTTAATGCAAATACACAAGGTGAACTCATTACTCGTAAAGAAAAAGAATGTCTAGCATGTGATACCAGTAATGATAGCAGTTGCACAAGCAGTTGTGGTAAACCATGTATTTGTACAAAACCTGAGCGTACATACATGCATCTTTCAAGTAGCGACCATGTACATAATTTACGCATCGCATGTGTTGCAAATGATATTAAATATGTTCCCGTATCCGTTCGTAGAGAACCTATACCTTAAATTATTATAATCAATAAAAAATTGATTTAATATAAATATATTATTAGTAATATATCATAAAATGTCTACTATGAATAGATTAACAATAAAACACGTACGAAGTGTTTTCAAAAACATCATTTTCAATGACCATAAAAAGGTTCCATTGGGACGGTGGGCATTGAAAGATAATAAATCGTGTATAGATAGAAGTGTAATGTATTCAAATGAAGACCATTGTGGTGTATGTAGTGGATACATAGAGACAGTAAAACCTACACCAGATTTTAATACAGAATATAATGAAGAATATATATGGTTAATCGGTGCCACGAACGACTCTACAAAATATAAATAAAAAATTGATATTTATAAAACTAACATAATAAAATCACAATAGTATTTTATTATGGACGCAACGAATACGCTAACAAAACTACCACCCACTGTATCTACCGAACAATCTTATTTAGATGCATATGTAAAAACATTTGATGAAAAAGAATTGAAAGCATATAATATTGCAGTAGAACATCTCGGTATGTCGTTTCAATTAGAAAAAAGTATTGGTTATATTGCATGGAAAAAAGAAAATGTTACTACATAAATTATGAAGTGAATGGCACACGCGTAGTTGCCGATTTCTTATAATCTTTATAACTTAATGCACGTTCTTGTACTTCCGCCTCGCCATTGAAATCCTCCAAATATTGTGATGAAAATCCATTCATTTTATTTACGGGTTTTTTCATTGGTTGTAATAAATTGAAATTATACATCTTTCCCATATAAATAAACCGATTTTTACATTTGTCCTTTTCCTTTATTTTCTTAACTACCTCTTTTTCATCATTATTCTTATCTTTATCATTTGGTTTGTTAGTCTGTTTAAATTCTGTCTTTTTACTATAATCTTTTAATTTGGCAAATACCGAATTATTTATGGAAGTTTTACTTTCCTTATCTTTCTTTTTTGGTGGTTCATTATAATGAATTGGAATCAATGCAGAAGGATTTTCAAATGGAGTAATTTCATTATCTACAAAGAAATCTCTACACCTATACGCCAAGCAATATTTCATGGCTGCTGCATTCAAAATAGAATATGATATTGTATTCGTATCACAATAATAGACAAATCCTAATTTATATGGGTCATAATACATCATGATATTTCCTCTTGGGGTTGTTTCATACAATATTCTACGTTTCCACTCTACTTCAAGGTCATTATCTTTTGGTTTTAATATTTCTTTCAACTTGTCCTTTTCATAAAAGCATGAATCAATATTATCATTGTATGTATTAGTAGAATCATATGTTTTTAAAAACCTTCCACTATGCAATTCTATATATTGTTCTATATCACTTTTTGAGTTTTCTATGGATTTCTCTCCAAACATACCACATAATTTATCTATTAATAATTGTAATTTTGTACGATTATTGTATATATAATGTATTAATACAGTTGACGTAAAAAAACAATACGGTTTCATTATAAATATATACTTCTTTTTTTTTATGCCTTTTTATACGTAAAATATCTTACTTATCTTTATCAATAATCTCTTGCTTTCTTAATTCCAATAATTCTTTCATTTCTTTGTCTAAAAATGGTACTTCAATACGTTGATAATTTTTATACTTATTGTCTGGGTGCATACACACCAAATACAATGATGTTACTTTCTTACCATACTTATGCTCTAATATTGTTTTATACATATTTAGTTGCAATGCATAATGCCAAAAATTAGTATCTGGTAAATGAGAAATACACGGGGTTTTTGCAAATTTTCCAAATTCCACTTCATGTTTAATTTCTTGACACCTCTTCCAGTCATATATCTGTAATGTACCATCTGGATTTTCATATATCATATCAATTGAACCTGACAATTTCATTTCTTCATAATATACCATCCATTCTGTACGATATGGTGTTAAATGTCCATAATCACCAATAAAGTTTTTGAAATAGCCATATTCAGCACTATTATCTTCCACTTCCATCTTATTATAATAACACTCAATGTTATTATGCATATTTGTTCCTGCACATGCCGCTTTATCGCGGTTATCATCCCACATCTTTTTGATATCTTCGCGTGTTTTTCCATAATATTTATAGGTTGGATTTGTCCAATTTTTTGATTTCATCATTTTATCAATAATTGCATCCGCATTAAATTGTTCAAAATGACGATGATTCCATGTGGTTACTGATGTATATCCACCTCTATCCCCTAATACCGTATAAATATGAGGTCCTTCCTCAAAACTAATTTCCTTATCGCGAATATGTGCATTCTTTGTTGACAAATATTGCAATGTACCTTGGTTTTCTTCTGTAAATGATGACATTATTAGTCCCTTATTTTTGTTATTATATTAAAAAATAGAATATATAAATCAATTTTTTACAATAATTATGTATAATCAATCTCAATTCCATGGGAAACCCCTTGTTTCATGGATTTATATAGTTGTTGACGTACTCGTTGGCAAATTACTTCGGTTGTTATTCTTGAACCACCCAATATTCGCTGATAATATTTTACATACAGGTTTGTCCATTTTTCATCTGTATTAATTTTATCCTCATGCTTATCATACCAATGATTTTTAAAATCTATTAGAAATTGTTTGCATATTCGTTTTAATTGATTATCCATATCTTCATTCGTTAATATCATCCAACAATAGTCTCCATTTGAACCAATATCATATTTATAAAATATATTAGTACGATTATCAAATGCTTTTAATGGAATATTGTCAGTAGACTCATCTATTGATAAATGCCAAGTAGACATTATTCCTGTTATTAAATCATTTGTATAAACATTGTCTAAATGTAAATACACATTTTTTAAAACTACATCGTTTATCCAATCCGTAAATGATTTATTCGGGCTTTTATCAATAGGTAATTTATTCAACCAATCTAAAACATTTATTTTATTACGTTTGGATAATTTTTGTTTCAATTGGTTATTCTCTTTTTCTATACGATTAACTTTGCATGCTAATTCCTGTACTATTTTAAACATTGACTGCATATCAGGTAATACTTCTACAGAATCCATTTCTTGTTCATAATCTTGAATAGATTTTTGGAAAAATTTGCAACAGGCTACATGTCTATCATAATTATATTTATATTTATAGGTTTTTGTACAGGTTTTACATATATATTGGTTCATTGTAGATATCATTTATTCGTAACTAAGTATATATCCCAATATCAATTTTTTAATGTTTATGGTATTTAGTGAAAATCGCACAAACAAACAAGTACCTGTACAACCACCTGTACAAACTATACAACAATCAACTAAACCCCGCGGTAATTCGTACAATAAGATAAAAACTATAGGTATGTTTGCACGAATACAAAATACCTCAAAATGCAAAAGTTGCGGCAATTAATATATGATTTATTTATATAAATGAATAATTATACAAAATATTTGCTTATTTTTCTTATTGTCATGTTTGGACTTGTCATTATCTACGATAGTTTAACAAAATTTGGTATGTTTGAAGGACTTGAAAATCAAAGTGAACAGACTGCTACTCCTGAAGTAACTGCTACTCCTGAAGCAACTGCTACTCCTGAAGCAACTGCTGCTCCTGATGCAACTGCTGCTCCTGATGCAACTGCTGCTCCTGAAAAGAAAGAGGCTTCATCTACAAAGAAAACCCCCGTTAAAACATTTTCTTTTTAAACTGACAAATAGACTATTGTTTAGATAAAGTATATATAATTTATCCTTTTATATATTATATATAGAGTTATGACAGATTATTACAGTAAAGGTGATTTATTTATGGAACCAAAAATACAACAATATGGAAATCATATGGTTATGACCAATGTACACAAATCTACAAAAATAAAACATATAAGTATTGATACCAAGTTTCGTGATGATTATGATTATACACAACCTGCTAATTTACAAGTTGTTTTACCAGAAAGAGTGAGTGATGTTCATTCTATTAGTGTAACAAACATGGAAATACCTATGACTTTTTATAATTTTTCCGAAAATCTTGGTAATACTTACTTTAAAATAACAAATGGTGCTAATACTGAAATAATTAAAATTGATGACAATAATTATGATGCAACCTCATTACAAACTGAAATTCAGGCAAAACTTGATGCATCCACACATGGAACTCAATTATCATTTAATATCAATAATATGGGTAAAACTATTATTTCTACAACATCTGCTATTACTATTAATTTTAACGTAGACAAAAATGGAAATAGCGATAAATTTAATTTTAAATATAAACTTGGATGGTTATTAGGATTCCGTAAAACAACATATGATATTGTTATTGGAACAGATACTAATTCTGAATGCATATTAGATTTAACTGGACCACATTATTTATATTTAGCAATTGATGAGTTCAATAAAGGCAACCAAAACTCATTTGTATCTCCTCTTTCATCATCTCTTATCAATAAGAATATAATCGCTCGTATTTCTCTTGATAAATCTCATTATGGTTATGGGTCTATTCTTCCAGCGAATGCTTATAATGGATTACTTGCTACTGATAAACGTTGTTATACTGGAAAAGTTGATTTACAAAAATTGCAAATACAATTATTAAATGAAACTGGAATTCCTATGAATCTTAACGGATATGATTTTTCATTTTGTTTAGAAGCACATTGTGAATAAAAAATTGATGATATATACATAATAATTATGTCTACATATCTTACTATTATTTGTTAAAAACAATGGAAAATTCAAATGATAATACAGTAAAACGTATTGTATTATCCACAGCTACGGATATTGTTAGTGATACTTCATTTAAACCAGATTTATCACACTTATCAACCGAACAACTTTATGCATATAATAGATTTACAGAAGGTGCTAATTTATTTATTACTGGACCAGGTGGAACTGGAAAAACACGATTAATTAAACATTTATTAGATTATGCAAAAAGTATTCAACGTAATATTCAAATATGTGCAATGACTGGATGTGCAGCAGTATTATTGAATTGTAATGCACGAACATTACATTCTTGGAGTGGTATTAAATTAGCGAAAGGAACCAAAAAACAGGTTGTTGATTCTGTATTAAAGAACAAGCGGGTTGTTGCACAATGGAGAAAAACAAAATGTCTAATTCTTGATGAAGTTAGTATGTTATCTAAGAAGATTTTTGAAATAATTGAAGAAATTGCCAGAAAAACTACAAAAATTAATTTACCATTTGGTGGTATACAAGTTATATTCACAGGTGATTTCTATCAACTTCCACCGATCGGTACTAATGGGGATGCTGATACAGACCATTTCTGCTTTGAATCTAATATTTGGTCTCAAGTATTTGCCAATAACAGTCATATTGTACTGAATACTATTTTTAGACAAACAGACAAAGACTATATCAATATTTTACAACAAGTTAGAACTGGTAAGATCAGCGAAGAAAGTTCAGCTATTCTACAAAATTACGTTAAACGTCCATATGATGCGGAACAACATAACAATTGTGTTCCAACTAAACTCTTTCCATTGCGAGCCAAAACTGATTATGTTAACGCCATGATGTTTTCAAAACTTAAAGGAACAGAACATGTTTTTACCGCCATACGAAAAAACGATTGTTCTACACAAATTGATTCTAATAAACCACTTTCTACCGAATTATTACTCCGTAGTAAACGATTATCTGCAGCTGAAATTGACTATGAATTAGATCAAATGATCAATAATTCGCCATGTATTAACATATTACGACTTAAAGTAGGTTCAGCAGTTATGTGTACAGTAAATTTGGATATTGATAAGGGGATTTGTAATGGTTCACAGGGTGTTGTTATTGATATTAAACCCGATCAAAACACAGATACAATTATACCGGTTGTACGCTTTGCTAATGGAGTTATAAAACACATTCATACACATTATTGGCAATCAGAAGATTTCCCCACTCTTGCCATTGGACAATTTCCACTTTGTTTAGCATGGGCATTAACTATACATAAAATTCAAGGAGCTACTTTAGATATGGCGGAAATTGATATTGGACAAAGTATATTTGAATATGGACAAACCTATGTTGCATTATCTCGTGTTCAATCCTTATGTGGATTATATTTATCAGATTTTCAACCACAACGCATTGCTGCGAATCCAGTTGTTCACGAATTTTATAAAAGTATACCTGATATTGACATGACAACTACTGTGTTCAATACTGTTTCATTTGCAGAATATGAACTAAAAGAAGAATCTTATGACAAAACCGATACAAAAAAAATTTCTCTATAATCTTTATAATAGATTTAATGGTTGCTGGAAGTATATTACCTGTTACAATACATAATAATGAGCTATTTTTTTTATTTGGAAAAGAAAATCCTATGGAAAATAGTGCAAAGGGTTGGTCTGACTTCGGTGGACGGGTTGATGCAGGTGAAACACCATATACCGCGGCATTACGAGAAGGAGGAGAAGAATTAACTGGATTTCTTGGTGATAATCATACACTCAAAAAACTTATTAAAAAAAATGGGGGGACATTTAAACTTGAACTTAATAAATATCATGTTCATATTTTTTATTTACCATATGATGAAAATCTTCCAAAATATTACAATTTAAATCATGAATTCTTATGGAACCGAATGGACAAAACTGTTTTAAATAAAACCAAGTTATTTGAAAAAATAGAAATTAAATGGTTTTCGTTTAATGAAATGCTACAAGAAAAAAAACAATTCAGAAACTTTTATCAAAATATTGTTGATTTATTTAACCAAAATAAACAAAAAATTCTAACATTTACTAAAAATAAATCCAAAATTGCCCATAAGCATAATAAAACTCAAAAAAATTATTCATAAGTTTATAAGTAGGATATTTTCAATAATTTAGTATAATAATATGACATTGTATTCATTGTATTATTATACCGATAAATGTGTTAAATAAAATACACAGTAATTGTATACAAATCTATTATACTATGTCTAATAATTCATGGAAACAATATGGAGGAATTAGTAAAATGGATAATTTTAATACTATTAATGCCAGTACCATTATTGCTGACCAATTTGTATCAAGATCGGTTCGTCCTACATATCAATTATTGAATGGTACTTTTGAAACTACTGAAGACCTTATTTCTGGGAATAGTAGTTACTCAAATGTAGATACATTTTCTGGTCGCGATATCTATACCAATAATAAATTATTCTTTGGAAATAATACATTTGGGAAAGATGGAGATAATTTACCCACATTAACCGACGTACAAAAAATTACACATGCCTATTTATACGGTAATGATACCAATATTGGGATTAATACTATTATACCTAAAACCAGTTTTAATATTACTGGAACTGTCGGGTCAATTACTGATATTTTAACAGTTGAATCTAAAAACGTGTTGGTTCGCAATATTATTGCACAAAATATAAATCAACGTGGTATTGTTGTCAATGCTGATGACATTAGTTCTAACATTCTTTTTTATAATGATGTTTCTACCAATTCTATTAATGTTCCAGACGCCATGATTAAATACCAAGACGGGGGATTATTAACTACACAAACTACTGAACATATTCTATCTACCGCTAAAATTATACAACATGATTCGTCTGGTGGTACTTTATTAATGAACTCCACTGGAACTACACTTAATTCATCTGGATATTTAGATGTAGATATTTCAGGAGAAATTAATTTTTACACGGATACTGGATTTATCGTTGATTCGTCTAATGATTTTGTTATTAACTGTTCGGGTACTATATTATCATTGAATGACTTATCGTGTAACATTAATTCTACTGGCAATGTCATTTTTTCATCATTTGGACAAGATGGTTTGGGTGGAAATATAATATTAGATTCAAGCGGAGGTGTTATTGAGTTTAATTCAGGCGATATTAAATTAAATACCTTGTTGAAATTTTCACCACCTGAGCGTGGCGTGTCTAATGAATTATTACATAATGAAACTGTCACTATTTATGATAATGACAACACTCAATTTTTACCTAATGTATATAACGACCCTACAATTTTGACTGGAAATTCCAGTACCTTTATTGGTAAAGACCCAAGTTCAAATACTTTTATTTTTATGAACCCAGCTGCTCGTAAAGCCGGCGGTGCAGTTGGTGGAGGAATGGCTCCATATGATTCATCTCGTGCAATGACTGTTATTGGAACCACCGACCCCTCGGGGAATTATATTCCATCTCAAATGAATATTTCTGGTGCAAATAAACATAAATATATTTCTACTGTCGGCATTAATACACATAAACCCAGAACCGAAGACTATGTCCTTGATGTAAACGGTTGTATGCATCTGGGAAATGGAGAAATTAATACAATTGCAGATAACACATATGAAATTACATATATGAATTTCTCTAAAACACACCCAACTTCTGGTATTGCAGTTGGTAGCCCCAGCACAAAAACGGGTAGTGGTGTGATCCAGACTGAAAATGCATTGTTATCAAGTGCAAACAATTTGACTGACACGATTGATGACGGTACATATCCTGCCTTAGCGACAACATCAACCCGACCTTCCGGCGGTGTCGGTGGGTCTGGCGCACAATTAACGATTGATGCTTCGGATAACGAAATAACCAGTATTACGGTTACTAATTCCGGCAATGACTATGTGGCAGGCGATATACTGACTGTTACTTCTACCACTCTTGCAAATACAGGTCGTGCTACACCTTTAATTTTTACATTAACCGCTGATCATATTGTTGATGTTGCCGAATATAACCAAATTTTATTATATACTAACGATGGTGGAAAAAAATGGAATAAAAGTGATATTTTTTCAACTGCTGGCGGGTTGAATACAGACAATCCAATTTCAATGAGATATATAGACGTATTTGATGATTCATATAGTGCTATCGCCGGTGATGGTGGAAATTTATTCCTTAGTCAGAATTCTGGACGCTCTTGGTATAAATTACAACTTGAAAATGTTAGTAATAATATTGAATATAAAACTATTAATATTGTAGAATATAACAATAATTCTAATACACATCGTATTTTTATTTCCTATTCTCTTGGCAATTCTACCGGTATTTATTATTTTGATTGTGTGTTGGCCAGCCTTTTCGCGGGAGCTACCAGTACTACTATAGAGATTGCAGCGACAGCCTGGCAAAATACGGCCCCAATATCCACTACTTATGATTATGATATCCATTCTGCAAGTTCTACAGATGGTCGCATTTATTATGCAGGTAATGGTGGTACTTTTTCTTATGATGTTATTAATAATAATTTAAAACTTGAAAATGCCACGACTAATTATAATCATATTTATGCATTTAATGATACTCATGCTATTGCAGTTAGTACTACTGGTATTAGTTATACTACTGATGGTCTCAATTGGATAAACAAGATATTTGGAATTGACCCTAATGATCCATCTCACCTTGGATTATCTACTATAGTTTTTAATTCTGTTTTTATACACAGTTTATCTAATGCCATTGCTGTTGGGTCTCAAGGAGAATTTATTTATTCTACCGATTGGCAAAATGGCGTTTGGCAAATGGTTCCTGATAATTTACTCAATTCATCTGGTATGCGTGACCGTATTCGTGGTGTTGAGAACAACTTAAAATCTATCTCTATGCCTGATGCCGATACTATGATTATTGCTGATACTATCACTACATTTGTTTCAAACGTTGATTTTACCCAGACTCAACTTGGATATAGTAAAATACAATATTGCTTTTTACCCAACTTGTTCAATCGTACCAATAATACTGTTTTGGATGTCTCTGGTAACGTTGTCATTTCAGGAGATATTGAAGTTTTTGACGGTGAACTCTTGGTCAACACAATTGACTATAAATCTCAAAATACTGCAGATATTTCTGGTACAATGGATATCGGCACCAAAACACATGTCGTTAATATTGGAAAAACAGATGAACGAACCAAGATTGAACCAGCAATTAACCGATTATTTGATACATGCGATTCTGTTATTAATATTGGTGTTACTGACCCATTAGAATATGATTCTTCAACTGTTTTAATTAATATAGGTAATTATAGTCAAGATGCAACAGAACCTACGCGTAAAGCCAATAAAATTAATATTGGTGGCGGAAAAGATATTCTTTCGTTGGGAGGAACAATTGTATACTCAAGTACCGAAATTTCCAGCTCTAAAAATAAAGGGTTTCAAATCAATGACTTAAATTTACAGGATGGTATCAAAGTTTTTATGAGTACTAATAATTTCACTGATGACAATTTACCTACTGGAGTTTCTATTGTTAATGGTGAATATACATATACATTTGATTTGCCGACCGATGACATTTCTTATAATTCCGCATTTGAAACATACATTAATGACTCATATAAACCATATAATTCAAGCGCTGGGGCTGGTATTCGTGTAACGGATAATCTTGACCGCGATGCTGGATATTTGAAAGTATCTCAGGATATGAGTGGATGGGTCATGAAACCCACTAATGATGGTTCAAACTCTATCAAATTTGATGTAAATTCACTGATTTTGAGAGATAATAACGTTGGGCGTAGCGAGGCAGATAAGAATACAGATATTTCCTATGGTATCCCAGAACAAATTACGAATGGAATTGTCATGTTAACGCGAACAACTGAAACTGATGCAAATTATGCATTGACCGTTCAACAACTGGATATTGATAACATATTAATTCGTGATTCTGGTTCTACCGTTGGTGAACAAATTATTAAAACAAATTTATCAGTTGAGGGTAATGTAGATATTTCAGGTGAATTACGGGCTACAGTGTCGAACAGTCATTATATTATTAATACTACCACAACTGATTATGAGTTTATCCTCACTCAAGATATGTCTTTAAGTGGAATTTTATTTGTTGGTGGAGATGCGTCTTTTAATTCCAATATGGATATTTCTGGGAATGTTGCTATCGGTAAACATAATCCTGTTGTTACTCTTGATATTAGTGCTACTGATGCCATTCGTCTTCCTATTGGAGCAACCAGTGACCGTCCAATTGATATAAATGAGAATAATATTCTACAACGTAAGGGGGTTTTGACTAATCTTACTAATCAAGATGTTATCGACGGTACCAACCCGAATCTATTGGACGAAGGTGACATTAGTGGATATATTGGTTCTATTCGTTATAATACATCAAATAAGCAATTTGAAGGATTTGGTCCCGGTGAAGCTTGGGGTTCTCTTGGTGGTGTTATTAATGTTGCACAAAATACCAAAATTACAGCGGAATCTGCTCCTGCCGAACCCAATAATCAACTACAATTCTATACAGCCAACAGTGATGCCGCTCAACTTCAAATGATTATTGATGCCAGTTCAGGCGGTGTTGCTATTGGAACTGGCTATGCTACTGATGTTAGTAATGGCTATTATACTGATGATAATAGTAATCAAGTTTCATTTGACATTAGTGATAATAGCCTAATTGTTGAAGGTAAAGTCGGTATTGGAACGAAAAGTCCTAAGGTTATTCTTGATATTAATGGAACCGATGCTATTCGTCTTCCTGTTGGAAATACTGCTGCACGTCCTACTACTGATGGTGAAGCAACCCATGGTGGTTATGTTCGTTATAATAACGGAACTCATCAATTTGAAGGTTATGGTCCAGGTGATTCTTGGGGTTCTCTCGGGGGCGTTATTAATGTTGCACAAAATACCAAAATTATAGCGGAAGCTGGTCCTGCCGAAACCAATAATCAACTTCAGTTTTTTACTGCTCCAAAAGTTGGTAGCTTAAACACTAAATCCAAACACTTTTTAAACAAAATAAATAATAAGACGGACCCGATTATTGATAATACATATTATGATTTGCCCGTCACCGGTGGGTCTGGTTCTGGAGCAATATTAGATTTTACAGGTGATTCAACTGGAATAACAGATATTCAGGTTACTACTCCTTTGTCTAACCCTACTCTTCCTGGCTTTCCTGGGTATACAAAAGGTGATGTACTTACTGTTACTGCTAACAACTTTGCTGCTAGTGGACGCACTACAGATTTAGTATTTACATTAACAGCAACCGGTGAATTGAACAGTGACGTTGATCACTTTAAAAATAAAATAGGTTCTTTGACGGACACTATTACTGATGGAACATATGAGAATTTGTCCATCAGTGGTGGGTCTGGTAGAGGAGCATTATTAAAAATTGTAGCTGGAACGGATAATATAACCGAAGTTACCGTTACTACTCCTGGTACTAACTATTCGGAAGGTGACATACTCACTGTTGATAAAGATGATATACCTGGTCGCACTACAGATTTAGAATTTACATTAGCTCTAATTGACTCTGATTATGAAAGTGATATTTATTTGAATCCATCTAAAACAACGGTTGGACCAATGGCTGAACGTATGATTGTTGATTCCAACGGATATGTCGGTATTGGAACGACCACTCCACAATCAAAATTAGATGTTACTGGGGGCGATGCTTTAATTAATGGGATAACCGTCGGCAGAGGAGCAGGGGACATAAGCAGTAATATTGCACTTGGTGTTAATGCGTTACAGAACGTGAGTCCTAATTACCCCCCTGCTGGTGATAGAAATGTTGCTATTGGGTATGAATCTCTTATAAGTTGTTATGGTGGTCGGCAAAATGTTGCTATTGGGTATCTGTCTCTTAGAAACTCTAAGGAAGGATCTCACAATTTTGGGTTAGGTGAACTCGCTGGCTCTAATATTGTAAACGGAAATTATAATGTATTTATAGGGCCAGCAGCAGGGGGGGCGACTGATATTTCTTTCGGGGTCGGGATTGGTACTTGGACGCAAGTAAGTCATAACTTTTCAACTGCTTTTGGTGCTTTTAGTGTAAGTACTAAAGAAAATCAAATTGTTTTAGGAGGAAAAAATCTTACGTATAATGTGAGCTTCCCAGATGTTTATATACCTGGAAACTTGGGTATTGGAACGGATGACCCTCAAACCAATTTAGATATTAGTAATAACATATTTTTTGATGTATCTCATAATACCGGTTCTACTACTTATACCAATATAATTACAGGCGCAGATGCATATACCGGGAGTTCGGGAAATCTAAGATTGAAAGGTGGAGGAGAGGGCAGTAATAATTACATTGATATAAACTATTCTACTGGTCCATTAACATTAAAAACTACTGCGGATTCATTACTTAACAGTGTTGTCAATGATGGTTTCCATGGTTTAGCTGATAACACGGCTATATCTAACGATTCACAAGGCCCTTTTAACGTAAATTCAATTCCTCCTGGAAACGGTTCTGGAGCAGAAATAACTATTGTTGGTGATTCTGTGTCAAATGAAATAACCAGTATTACAGTAACTGTTCCTGGTTCTGGCTATCAAGTTGGAGACGAGTTAAGAATTCCTGGTTCGAGTATTTTGGGGAGAGGAGCTAACGATTTAAAACTTATTTTACAAGCTGACGCTTTTGATAATGTTGGTGTTAATGGTGTTAATGGTATTAATTTGGTTACCAACAATACTACCAGAGTTCATGTAAATAATGATGGTAATGTCGGTATTGGAACGAGTGACGTAACCGCAAGACTTCGTGTAGTTCACGGTAGTACCACAGACGATGAAAGGAATATCTCTGCTATGGATATTTATAAAGACTTTGATGGTGTTGCTAATGATTATTATGCTGGGCGAATATATGGTACTGATGGTACTACTGTAAACGAAACTGGAATTAAAGTATGTGAAAAAGGTGGTGGTAATTTGACCAGCAACTCTACAAAAGTTCTGAATGTTATCTCAGATGGAGATTCTAAAATGGTTGTTACCGGTGCAGGTAATGTCGGTATTGGGACGGATAATCCAGCTTCTGAATATAAATTAGAGGTAAATGGTAGCTTTAAAGCTAAAAATAGTGGCACGAATGCCAATGATGGATGTGTTATTTACAATAATAGTGCAACAAACAAAAGTGCTAAGACCCATTCTATGTTAACTTTGTGTGCTGATTCTATAAGTAATAGTGATGGCACTACTTATGACTATGGACAGCCTTGTTTAGCTTTAGATTGGGATATTAGCCATTGGTGTTTTGGTCAAGGTGGTATAACAGGTACAAGTGGTGCTACTAATACACTTGGAATAGGACCCGGATCTAATGGCAATTATGGGTGGACCCCTAAAATTTTTATTACAAATGGTGGCAATGTAGGTATTGGAACGAGTAACCCGACCTCAACCGCAAGACTTTGTGTAGTTCACGGTAGTACCACAGATGAAAAGAATATCTCTGCTATGGATATTTATAAAGACTTTAATGGTGTTGCTAATGATAAATATGCTGGGCGAATATATGGTACTGATAGTACTGTAGGTGAAACTGGAATTAGAGTATGTGAAAAAGGTGGTAGTAATTTGACCAGCAACAGTTCAAAAGCTCTGGATGTATATTCAAATGGTTTATCTAAAATGGTTGTTACCGGTGCAGGTAATGTCGGTATTGGAACGAGTGAACCTAACCAAAAAATAGATGTGTTCTCAAGTACTGCTGATGCCAAGATTCGTGTAAATACTACTGGCGATCACCAAGCTGAGGTTGAAATAATAGCTGATAATCATGTATCAGGTAAGGAACCATCATTATTCATTGGACAATCTACAGGTTTTGGAGGAGGAATAAGATATGACCCTTCGAGTGACAGAATTGAATATTACAGACGCAGTAATAGTACTGAAACTACAGTATTTTATTACAACCACAATACCGACTATGTTTATTTTGAAAGTCAAGTCGAAGCAGACAGCTTTAATGCTACTTCCGATATTCGGCACAAAGAAAACATTCATGAATTAGAAAATGCTCTTGAAAAAATTTTATCTATTCGCGGTGTAAACTTTACTTTTATTGATGACGATAAAAAATGTCTTCGTGCTGGTATTATTGCCCAAGAAGTACAACCAATTATTCCAGAATTAATCGATACTACCAATGACGATAAATGGAGCGCGAATTATGATGGCTTAACACCCTACCTCATTGAATCTGTGAAAACTCTTTCCAAAGAAAATGAACAATTAAAAGAAAAAGTAAATTCCTTAGAAACCAAAATGGAAATGATAATGAAACATCTTAATCTTTAGATAATCGTCCATTGATATTTTAAATTTACAATCTTATAAATTTAAAAACTTACTATATTCACGAACTACTCTTTACATCACAACTACATACATTTTTATTGATATGTTTTAATTTTAATTGACATACACATAAATTCGTCTTATTGGGTACATTTTTCTTAGCTTCCCAAGATAAAGGGTGTATTTGCACTTTACAGCCTGTATCCGCGGTTAATACACGATTTGGACGAGTATCGGTATCTTTGCAAACAACGAAAGTAGGACAATCGGCTACTTTTCGTTCCATATCAAAAACCAATTTTGTGTCAGCTGGTTTAATTAAATTATAATTTACAGTTGTACTGGAATCATCGTTTACAATTTGATACTGTTTATATTTCAACAAATCATGTGAGCCAAATACCGCAGGTTGATTGTTATTTGTATTTCCGCCATCAATACGTAACGCATGAGCTACTTGTTTTCGTTTTAAATAATCACCTTGAGACATTATTTACAAATATTACTGATATATTATACACACATATATTTCATTTGATGGTTGACTAAATTTACCAAAATCACGTTTATGTTCCAGGTTCCAATTTGTTCAATGTTTCACATATAAGCGAAAATGACCAATTTGCTTTGTTTAAATCCACCAAATTACCACGGTCAGTCACTAATTTTACTGACATACGGTTTATATTTACTGGTCCAAAATAACTTCGTTCTTGATTTTGCAATGTTCCACCGAATTCTACATACGAGCTTCCATTTTGTAAACCAGATACCTTCATTGGTACTAACCCAAACACATCAGTTACAAATGGTCCCGAACCATAACTTTTTGTACTGACAGAAGTTCCAATAGAACTATCTTGAGAAGTTGAATTTGCCGCAACTTGTGTTGCATATATTTGTTTTTCAGTTAATCGGTTGGTTACATTGTCATTAACTACACTATATACTTTTTCACCAGTTACTGGGTCACATACAAAATTACTACGATTTGCATAAGAGGGTAACGGAATTGTCGTATCACTATTTGTAATGGTTATCAATCCATCATTCAAATGACTTTGGTTAAAATCATCTAAACAAATCAAAAAATAATTATACAAATTCGTACTCAGCCCAGTATCACCAAGAATAGTTATCTCATTTCCATTAACAGAATCCACCACAGTGTCTTCCGCCGTACCACGGGCAGACATATCATATGTTGTATATTCACGAAATCCCATTATCCAACCAATTGTTGTATCCCATGTGGTATTTTGTATACTTGACGCACCAGATACACATGTTGCAAAACTTTCATCATCAAAAAATACCAAATTGAAATCACTTGTACTATATTCACGAGCAATGTTCATTATAATTAGTATACGATATATCCCATCTACACGCCGCAATTCTAATTTTGTTCCAGATATATTGGAATATGTGGTTGATGCCTGAGCTATTTGACTATTTATTTCACCTATCAGTGTATCACGAAAATAACTACCTACTGGTAATGTAATTATTATATCATTTTGGTTAGTAGTTGTTGCTACCCCATCTTCTATGGCTTTAACCGAAAACGTATTATTTAATCGTGTAATATTCAATCCAACTTGAGATATCAACTTTTCTGTTCCTGATATCTTTACATTTCCATCTGGAATAGCTGTATAGATAATTTCACCAAATACTGATTGAGTACTTCCATCACTATTCAATATAGTTCCAGATGCATCCAATATAGCTCCAGTACTATTCAATATATTTCCACTACTATCTATTTGATTATTATTTATACTATATTCGTTTTTATTTTCATCATAAATTTTATAATTTCCACTCATATCATCGATATTATATTGTGATGTATTAATAGAATTATCACCAGTTAACTCATCGGATATGTATAAATTTGCATTCCAACTTACGCCATTTGGGTCAATGTCTTTAAAATAAATATCATAATTCTTCGCGCTCAATGTTTTTTTAATACTAAGTTGTAAAGAAATATTAAATCCATCTGCAATACTTTCTGCAGTAATAACCATATCTCTAAAAGTATTTTTACCTGATAGTGGGTCTTTAAAATTATTCATAGCAGGGTTTATAAAATTATTTATTATATCATCTACTTGGAGACTTATGTTAGTGGAACCTAACGTTTGAGTATCATTATTTAGATCTGTATAGACTACATTTCCCATAGTAAATACTGTATCTCCTTCTTTCTCATTACCATTTAATGTAGTATTACCTTCTGGATTTCTCGGGCGAATAGTAAAAATTATTGTACTTTCATTAATATTGTAGGTGTTGGTGTCAGTTGTAGTTGTATAAGTTGGTGCCAAACTATTAGTAGTTACTTGATTATCTGAATTAGCCTCATTAAACATTGTACTATTATTAGTACCAGCTTTTAATATTGTAACAAATATACTATCAGTGAAATCAATTATATACATCGTTTCATCAAATATCTTATCAACATTAAAATACATTTGAAATAGTTGATTTTGTAAATAAGCATGACTACCATTTGGATAAGCGGTAGTATAATCAAAGGAAGTATTACCTTGTGTATTAAATACATTATTGTTACTCAAATCATATGTACGTATACTTTCATTGATTACATCAATATATTCGGTTAAATTCTTACTACCAAATCTTGGTATACTAAAAGATAAATCATTCATACCATTAAAAATTGCATCACTATATGTCTCTGTATTTGGAATTAAATGCACATAAGGTATTGTTGATATGGTATAACTACCACTTTGTTCAGTTGCTTCTGTTTCACTAAGAATTGCATTTAAACTATTTTGAGTATTTTCAAATCCAAAACAAGAATTATCATTTGTCCATATTTTATCATCTCCATTAATTTCCAAATTCATCTTTCCACCTGTAATGATTGTTGTACCCGCAAATATATTTACATCGTTATATTGATAATTTTTTATTGTTGATTCTACAACACTATATAAAGCCGATAAACTATAATTTACTACTATTGCATTATCTAATTGAATTGTGTGTATTATTTCTTGATTGTTATAATTTGTATTTATAACCCCATTATGAAATGTTGGTTTTATTGTACAAATTGCTTGATTCAACCCGACAGTTATTGAATCTGTTATACCGATTAAATTATCTGCAGTCAATGTAAATATTAAATTGGTAGAACGACCAGGTAGCAGACGATTATCAACAGTAAGAGTGTCACCTATTGCATACCCACTACCCGATAGACTAACTGATACATTAGTTATTTCATTATTCAATGCAACAATAGTTAATATCGTACCGATTCCATTGCCACTTGATGTTGTTACCAATCCGGTATATGTTCCGTCCAAAATAATACCAATTAAACCATTTGGACTACTATTCGCACTATTATTTAAAGCATCTTCCGTAGTGTTTAATTCATTACCCACTGAAATATCAAATTCTCCACTTATATCACCACCAATGTTTCCATATATGTTCTTAATGCCCGTACCAGAAAATATTCCATTTGTAAAATCAACAGTATAATGTTGTTCATTATAAAAAACAACTTCTGTTTTTGTACTTGAATTAACCCCATTTATAGCACGAGTTAATTGTAATGACATATCTATGTATGTATTATCTGCACTTATACTACAATTTGTATTCGTTAATCTGGTTTCATTACTTAATTTGGTATTTACCGCAGTAATTAGGTTTTCACGGGTATATGTATTAGGAGTTATTGAAATATCAAAACTATTATTTACCGTTGTACTGTTATCCTGATATACATTTACCGTAAAATAATTATTATTTTCCGTTACATTAAAAGAATCTGTTAGATTGTATGTGTCTATTTTTGAACGAATGTTACGACAATTATATTCTGTATCTATAAATCCCAAATAATTTGGTATCATTGAAGCATCAAATTGTATTGAATAACTACTTTCATTATAACTCTTTTTTAAATCTATTACAGAAGTTGTCAATGATGTATTAGGATTATATGACAATTGTGTGTTTCCCAATGATATGTCTGTTGTACTGTCCTTAATTGCATTAATACTGGCATTAACCGTAGTTATTAATTCATCTGGTTTATAATTTCCTGCTAATATTTCTATTTTTATATCATGAGTATCAGTATCAATTCCAGGTGTACGTCCCTTGAAATAAAAAAAATTATTTCCGTATGCTTTTCCTATTGTATACCACGTATATGGAATTTGAACCGAATATAATCTTAACGATATTACATCTTTTAATGGTTCCGATAAATTAAACGTAAAATCGGTTGAAAATGTTCGTTTGTCGCTACGATATTGACTATCTATACTAATAATACGTTTTGTAGTTTCCTTCATTATTGGATTTAACTTTCCTCTTGAATAATCTAATTCTCTGGTATATCCTACTTGAGAATTTTGGAAATTATCAGGCGACATATTTGATTGATTATAAACCTCGGTAGAACCTATTTGTTTTAATGAACTATCACCTTCGCGGTCGCCCCTGAATTTTACAGTTTTTGCTGTATCTTCTTTTCCGGTTGCATTGTCCGTATCAAAACTATCAAAAAACTCTTTTGAACTTGTTGCATTAGCTAATCTATCTTCTATATCTTCTCTATCTACTGCTGTAGATGCAAAATCTGTATCTTGGAACCTTTTTGTATCTTGACCTGCATCTCTTGAATCTTGGTCACGTAATTTATATTTTTCTTTTGCATCAGACACTTCATTTCCACCCGAGGCGTATTCGCCGTCACCATCACTTTCAAACCCCTCTACTACATCTTCTTCTGTTTCAAAAAAATGATTATATATCTCATCAAAAAATATTGCCAATTTACGAGCTGATTTGGTATTTATATTTTCATATTTATGAATCTCCATTAATATTTTCGCTTCTAACTCACGGTCACTTGGATTTACTAAATCTAATATATCATATAATTCATTATCGGTATATTCTTGAATATCATACAATCCTTGTTTACTTGACATTTTTACAACCTTTAATATATCCGTATACAAACATTTATATATTTTACATAGTTGAATACTTTTGTTTATTTTTGTTTTGTAAAACGCGATTTGAACATATTACGTATGAATTCTACTAAATCCAGCTGCTTATTGCATTTATATAACATATCTACTGGAAACATCGTTAACCCTTGTCCACGTTTCATATGACGATTCCCCGTAAAACATAATATATCAAATACCCTCATTATTGTATTTTCTTCTTCCGTCATTTCATTACGGTCTATACGACATTTTCCAATAAACGAATAACGATTATAATTCCCATTTTCATACACAGAGTATTTATTTATTCTCGGGTTGTTCATCACCATACCTACTCCACAAATTTTATTGTCATCATTATTCATCTCTAAAATAAACAATATTGATTCGTGAGGGATATTTACAGTTACTGGATTGGGAGAACAATATATACAACCTATCTTTTGTTGTTTTTCGCGAAAATAAACATTCTCACTCCATGTTGTATTATTAAAACGTGATGTCATTATAAAATGACGTAATTGTCTTCTATAATCATTTATATTTGCACGAAGAACCTGCTTAGTTGTTGGAATATTTGTCATATTCATGGTTGTTATATTTATCTACAAAGATGTAAATAAATATCAATTTTTCGTTTGTAGTTCTACAATTTTTTATCACGAATATAATAATCATTATGAACGATAACAATATTGATACGGATAACTCGCAATATGCTACTTCTAATCAATCTACATCTGACTCTTCAGGACAAGAAAACTCTCCCACTCATATTCATATTGATGTACGCGATTCTAATGAACTTGACTTAGGTCCCATTCAGGAAGAAACTAACTTAATTGAATATACTGATTCACATTTTACACAAATTACTAATAATGACCTGTATAAATTACGGAATGATTACAAACATGCGAATGATGATTGTTCTATTATTCTACAAAATAATATTACTCGGTGTGATAGTCCTATGACTATATCTAATTATGGGAGTCGTAGCGCGAGCTCTAATAATAGCGACTGTGATGCCGATACCTCTACTAATAATTCCAATTTACGAAAACAAATTTCTTTAGAAGACATTTCTAATTCCAATATTTCTTTAAAAACTATTACTAAACGCAAACATAAAGCGAATACACATAAACGCCCTTCCAAATTTAAACAATTGGCTTTCCATGATGTGGAAAAAACATTGGATAAATATTACGACATGGAATTAGAAAATAAATATTCCAGTGAAATTGATATTTTGACTACATTCATGAAGGGACAGAAAAATGTATACATACAATCTAAAATTTTATCTCAATGGAGGTTGAATATTTTAATGATTCCATCCCTTTTTATTACCTGTGGCATCACTGTATTTGCTGATTTACTTTATGATGATAATACTGATTATAAATTAGTATTAACCACATTAAATGCTTCTGTTGCTCTACTTATTGCTCTTATGAACTTTTTAAAGCTTGAATCTTCTACGAATATGTTTTTACAATTAGCCAACCATTATGATAAATTAGAAGCATCCCTTGAAATGACAAACAGTAAAATGGTTCTTATGGACACAGACAATGAGAAAAAGGCGTTGGCCATGTCACAACTCAAAGTTATTGAAGAAAAAATGAATGAAATGAAAGAAATTAATAAAATTCTTGTTCCTGCCGAAATTAAAACTCTTTTTCCCATCATTTGTCACGTTAATATTTTTTCTTTTATTAAAAAATTAGAAAATCATAGACAAATTATGATATTAAAATTCAAAGATATTAAAAATGAAATTCGGTTTATATTGCATAAATGGGATAAAGAAGAAAATGATATTGATTTTATGAATGCCAATATTCTACAACAATGCATGAGGGATAAACAACGGGAACAAAAAAGATTGAATTTCTTATATGAAATTAAAGAAAAATTAAAAGTTGAATTAAATGATTATCGCACTGCATATGGCTGCATGGAAGATATTTTTACGAATGAAATTAAACATGCTGAAAGAGAATCTAATCGTCTTTGTATTTGGCTGTTTTGTTTATGGAGAAGACAACTTCATTATAAAAGGTTAGATAATATTAACCCAGTTTTAGATAAATATTTTCATTTCCTTTTTACCGACGATTAATGATTTTATTTTATATTATTATTATAGTTAATTATGATTCAAACAGTTAAAACACATGTAAATAATTCTATTCAAGAAAATAAACAAAAACGTCTTGCAAAATTTTATAAAAATAGTAAAAATAAACCTAACAATATAGATATTCCAAAACCACAAGTTACACGAGTATACGGAGAAACTTCACCAATGCCTATTAAACCGGACGTTAATATGAATGATGTAATAAAAACAAAATCCAGAATTATTCCATTAAATTTATTTCAAACGTGGCATACATTAGATTTACCGCCAAAAATGAAAGAAAATGTTGAATTATTAAAAAGACAAAACCCCGAATTTACGCATTATTTATATGATGACAAAATGTGCAGAGATTTTATTCGCGAACATTTTCATGAAGATATTCTTTGGGCATTTGATAAATTAAAACCAGGTGCATATAAAGCTGATTTATGGAGATATTGTGTTTTATATATACACGGTGGGATTTATTTGGATATTAAGTTTAAATGTATTAATAATTTTAAATTAATTGAATTAACCGACCAAGAATATTGGGTTAAAGATATATCACATGGAACAGCTCTACCAAATAGGAAAAAAGTAAATGGTATTTATCAAGCATTAATTTCTTGTCTTCCAAAAAATCAAATTTTATATAAAGCTATTTATACAATTGTTAATAATTGCTTTTTTGAGAATTATACTGATATTAATTCATTAGCAGTTACTGGCCCTGCATTAATTTATACATTAAATACGGATAAAGTGTTTAATGAATTAAAACTTGAAAATATTGGAAATAGTATAATATATACAAAAAACAAACAAAATTTATTAACCAGTTACAATGAATATAGATCTGAACAAAACAAAACTCAAGCTAATAAACATTATAGTTCGTTATGGAACAGTGTAAATATTTATAATTATCCTATCTTATTACCAAAATATACTAAAAATTTTACTAAGTCTTACAAAACTGAATTTAATACTTTTTTTTCGGGAACACCTACTATTATACAAGACCCTAACAATAGTAATCAATATATTGTTAATTTAAGATGGATTAATTATAATTACAATGAAAATGGAAGCAAACATGTTATATCAAATCAATGGATTTCTTTAAATAGCCGTTTTACGGTTGATAACCTTTTTGAAAAAATATCTAATGAAATCGATTTAACAGAAAATTATGAAATTGAAAAGAATTTTATAAGTAGAGGAATTGAAGATATACGGATTATTAAATTCAATAATAAACACCTCTATTTAGCTACCAGATTTAATCCAATATTAAAACGCCCATATGTATGTAGCAATGAATATATAATTGATGATACTGAATATAATTTAAATAAAACATATATTAATCCTACGTACTATAATGTCAATAAAACTATTAAAGCTGAAAAAAATTGGGCTATGTTTGAATATAAAACGAAATTATCAGTTGTTTATGATTGGTATCCTTTACAAATCGGTTGCATTAATTATGATTCATATGAACTGGATATTATTGAAACCAAAACAGATATGCCTGAATTTTTTCAAAATGCAAGAGGTTCTACTGTTGGTTGTCATTTTGATAATGAAATATGGTTTGTACTTCACAAAGCACAAAATAATAGACACTTAAAGACTGGTAGTCCGATTTATAATTATCAACACTTTTTTGCGGTGTTTGATTTAAATATGAATTTAAAACGACACAGTGAATCATTTAAACTTGGCGACAAAATGGTGGAATTCTGTACTGGGCTTATTATGGAAGAAAACAGATTAATACTTTCCTATAGTTTGTTAGATACTCATTCTTATGTTTCTACTTATGATTATGATATTATTCGTAATTCTATTAAATGGTATAAACATTAATTTTTCTATTTTATTAATATATGAAGTTTGCTATTTTACTCACATCTTGTGTTAGAAATAATAATCAAGATGACCTAAAAATGTCTTATTATTTAAAAGCAATTGATAGTTGGTTAAATAATACTAATCTACCTATTTTCATTGTTGAAAGCAGTGGCTATACCTTTCCTGAGTTTAAGAATACAAGATTAAACGTATGCTCATTTGATTTACAAAATGAACCCTCATCATCTCAATATGAAGCTAAATCTATTCTTTTTGCTATGGGACAATTTAAAGAAGATTTAAAAGAGTATACTCATATACTAAAAGTCACTGCCAGATATTATATAGATTCAAATACAGACAGGTTTGAGAATATATTATCCAATTTAGAAGATGTTGACATAGTTCTTCAATCACAAGTAAATCACGATATCGTATGGAACAATAGTGAGTTTTTTGGATTTCGTAATGGATTAGAACACGAAATATTAAACCCCATTTTACAACAAGGATTTATGGAAAATGCTATTTATAATTTTTCAAAAAATCATACATATGCAAGACTTTCGCCTATGAATAATGTATATAATGTCAAAAGAGGCGGTGATGGATTAATTGTAAATCCTCTATAAATTTATAAATTCAATGAATTTATAAATTAACTTTTATATAAATATATATATATGAAAATATACTACGGTATCACTAATAATTCTATTGATGTTACGAATATCTGTATAGATAAATTAACATATAATAATATTATTACAATTCCACCCTATGATATAAATAGAAGTTATTATTTTACAGACCCATTATTTGGAATTCATAAAAAAATAATTATTGAAAACAATAATTGTATTACCGAATACGATGAATTTACAGAAATAAAAATAAATATAATGACTAATATAATAACTACAACTACAACTACATATTATGATGATAAAATAAAATGTATACATTCTAAATTAAAAATAAATTATGGTAGTTTTAATGAAGAATTACCAGAACAGAAAATGGTACTTAGATATTTAACTGGAAATGAAAATGTTTTAGAAATTGGTGGAAATATAGGAAGAAATTCGTTAGTTATCGCTTATATTTTAGAAAATAATAATAATTTTTTAACATTAGAAAGTGATGTGAATATAGCAAATCAATTAACAGAAAATAGAAATTTAAATAATTTTAATTTTTATATAGAATCTTCTGCATTATCAAATAGAAAATTAATTCAACGTAATTGGGACACTATGCCCAGTGATACTTTACAAGATGGTTATTCCTGGGTTAATACTATTACTTTTGATGAAGTAAAAACTAAATACAATATTGATTTTGATACATTAGTATTAGATTGCGAGGGTGCATTTTTTTATATTTTAACAGATATGCCTGAAATATTAGATAATATAAATTTAATTATTATGGAAAATGATTATAAGGACATATCACACAAAATTTATATTGATAAAATATTAATACAGAATGGGTTTTATATAGATTATACTGAAAGTGGAGGGTGGGGTCCCTGTTATAATAACTTTTTTGAAGTATGGAAAAAAACGGTACTTTAATTATAACAAAATGTAATACACATAACAACTAATCTATTGAGCCACTACCAATTTCCAATACCAAGGCATGTCATGTACTACCTTCAATGAACCCAATTCCTCCATCTTCCTTTGCAATTCCAATGACCTACTATTTTGTTCTTTCCAATAAAATCGCATTAATATTCTTTTATGGGTTGGATCATTTCTCAACGGAATCTCACGAATCTCGCGAATATGACCTATATTCAGTCCATTTATCTTTTTTTTTATGTATTCTATCGTTACTGATGCATCTACACGGGGGATACATAGGGGAGTCATACGATATTAGAGTATTCTTCTTTACTATCTTTACTACTATTTATGCCATTTATTTTTTTCAATTTTCTATAGTACACCACATTATCATTATATTGTATTTATAATGATAATCTATTCACTACATGCTATTATATATACACTTTTTACATTTTCAATAACATTTACACTCATTGTTCAGCTACTCTGAATCTACTCTAATAAACCTACATAGTAGGTTGCTGGCTCGAATATGTTTTCGTAGAATACATTTTTTAATATGGTTATAAACTACCATATTTTTATTGCATCAAACTGGCGGGTATCAAACATGAGTTTGATTTACTTTATAATTTACCAATTTAATACTAAACAAAATACTATAGTATCACCCCGTGATTACTAGAATTGTATTTTGATGATAGTCACTAATATATGCGGTGTCGAGCCAATATGTTATACATATTCATGTTTATATTGTTTGTCTAATATGTTTAATATTACAAATCAAAATGTAACAAAACTATAATAAAATATTTAATTACTTAATTACTTATGACTCTATCACATACTACCCCTCCTACTCATGATATTGATGACGATGATTATTTAGACACATCATGGATTCAACAAGAAAAACGAGTTCAAGATATACAAAATAATTATTCCAGAGAACCTATGGACTCTATTTCTGGGATTTTTATTTATATCAATCAAAATAACTACATTGATAAAATTGTACGCGAAATTATACCATTGCAAAGAGAACCTGTCAATCAATCTACAATTTCACCCGATTCTTTGCTTAAAATTATACAAACTAAAAAATTACGTACACCTATATCCAAATACAAATTCACCAATCTATTTACCAATATTGTTGACATTGAACCAGAACAAATTCAATCATTCTCACAAATTGATGATGCAAATCTTACTAATAACTCGTTCTTTAAAGAAACTTCTATTACTGATTCTATCAATATTCCTTCTTCCATATTCATTTTTCATTCCATGAATACTCTTTACTTTTTCTTCCAAGAAATACCTACTCAAAAACATAACATCACATTAAAATCTGCATTAAAACAATCTTTTTTACAAGACCATGGAGAACCTGAACCTACAAGTTCTCATAGAAGCACTAAAAAGGTACGTATTGTAGATAAAAATGATGAAAAAATTATACACAAGAAAAATACCAAACCACGCCGAACACGAAAACACCGTGCATAATCATTGTAAACAATATAAATATTAGGTTACACCATTCATTATATTACAAGCCAGTATGGATATACCCGCATATATTCATAGACCAGAGGATTTCCCGCCATTTATTGTGAATTCATCATCCTCTTATATTTCTCATTTTAGAGAACAATTCGTGTTTTTTCAATTTAATCTCACAAAAAAGCTTAATACAGATGATTTTGAATTATTATTTCATCGTTTTGTTCAGGTTCTCTCTCTCCTCAAAAAACAAATACAAAACAATCCAAAAGATCTTAAGTACATTGAAATCTTAGATAACTACTACAAGCTCATTTTATTTACAAGGGATATTTCTTACGGGAAAGGAGAACGGAAATTAACTTATCTTCTTATTACTGCATTTTATGAAGTTTATCCTATACTCGCCATTTATGCATTACATCAAATTATTCCTACTATTTCTCACCATATTTGTCAAGAATTTTCCCCACAATATTGTTCTCTAACTCTATGTGGTTCTTGGAAAGATGCAATTGGATTATGTGATTTCATTCGTAATTTCTCTAAACAAGGCGACCAACATGCCTTAGTTGAACTTTGTATTGAACTTATTGTCAAACAAGTTATCTTTGACAATCATACTTGGAAATTTACAGAACATGCCATGAATCCCCGTTATATTTCTAATGTTGCTAAGTGGATTCCTCGTGAAAAGAAAAAATATAGTTGGTTGTTTGAACCCATTGCTATTCACTGGGCAAAACAAGTTTATCCTTATATTCTTAATTCTGCCAAAAATTATGACTCCAAGATTAAAGCTATCACAAAATGTAAGTGCAGGTTCCGTAAACAAATTTCCTATTTAAATAAAAAATTACTCACACCTGAAATTAAAATGACACAATCTTTATGGAATGAAATTGAACCTATTAATGTTAACCAGAGAACCTATATGAAACACTTTGATAAATTCACCACCTATGATACCGAGTTTTGTCACGAATATGATACAAATATTCTACTTCATAACAAATTATTCTTTGGTTCTCTACCTACCTATGATTTTCTTATTAAACATGCTGTCAGAATTATTAATAATCCTATTCAAACCGATTCTATTGGTCGGCAGCGTACCTCATTAAATCATTTATGGAAACAAATGATGAGGCGTTTCAAACAGGGTGCCTTTCAATTCACTATACCGATTATTGATGTTTCTCGAACTATGATTTATAATGATACCAATGCATTTTATAATGCGATTGGCATTGCATTATCTGTTGCCTGTAACAGTTCTATTGATTCCAGAGTTATTGCTGTTGCAAATTCATCAGTTTGGATTCAATTCCATCATACAGATGAATTTGTTGACATTGTAGAGAACTTTTTCACATCTATTGCACCTATACAAGGTTCTCCATTAATACAAAATACTTCTATTAATTTAATCATACAAGGCATTAAAGGCAGTTATTCTACTACGCGATTTGTTGACAATTTAAATATTCTATTTGTTAGTGATTTTTCACAAAATAACGTTTCTCATCTACATGAACTTTTTCCCAATGTGAAAGATCTATTTATACAAAACGAATTTGATGTTGCACCTTATGTTTTTTACTGGAATATTGCCACACATCACACTATTTCTGTTTCTTCTATTATGGATTATACAAAAAATCGGGTATTTTCGGGGAGTTCTATACATTTGCTACACGATTTTATTGATATTATTGAAAAACAAACTCATGATGTTATTTCGCCATATGAAGCAGCAGTTTTTAGTGTTGATAAACATAGGTATTTACCTTTATCAACTTATTTATATTCATGGTTCTCTATATATCCCATGTAATCATTCTCCATCCTTTTTTGCATTCATCCTTTTTATTTGAATATTCTTTTTCTCATTTAATACCAATGTTTGTTTTATAGATTCGGTTTTTACGGTTGACATTTTTCTTCTACGTTCCTTGATATTTTGAGGATTACGAAAATCGGGGGTCAATACCTTTCTCATGACTTTTTGTTCTACCCGACTCATACGGGATAATGATGCCGCCATTTTTTTTATTGTTTCTCCCGCGGTTGGACGTTTGTCAGGTGCTGACAATATGATTTCTTTCATTATACTTGTGTATTCCTTCATAAATGGGATACTGTTTACATGTTCTTGTAATTTTAAATCATGTAATAACATTAAAAATGTTATTGCTACACCATAATTGTCCCAGCTTTTATGATATTTTATTATTTCATCGTATACATTTCCTCTTGTTGGAATATTCATCATACCACCCTCTACCAGCGGTTTATAATAGGCTATCATATCTACCTTGTATTTCGCTTTCTCCTCTTTCGTTAAAACATCTATTATACCTTGATTATTTTCTATATACTTATTTATCACTTCCTCCGTACTCTCTACAGATGCCTTTTCGTCACGCCATGCATTGATATTTTTTTGTTTTATATCTGCATTTTTACTATTGTTTACCATATAATTTATCATCACTATATCTAAACACCATGAGGGATAAGTATCTGTATAAGAAAAAAACACGTTTTGTGCATCTACCGATACAGATGCTATGTTCGTCGTGTCTAACGATATACCATAATCTATTAAGATTGGTCGACCCGATTTATTTTTACATATGATATTATTTTCTTTTATATCAAAATGCATTATATTGGCATCATTTAACTTCATTATTCCCGTCAAAACTGTTTCGTGGATATTTATCATTTTACGAAAATAGGTTTCTATTTGGCTTATATTTGAGGTTTCTTGTGTAAAATAATCTCCCAGGGTATTTTTTCCTACATAACGGATTTTATTTGATTCATACTGTTTATCCAGAAACTCATCTGCATTTTTCATAAAATCACACTTCTTTACCTCTTCTACATTTTTTAAATCACGTACGGATATATCACACGTTTCCAATATGGGAGCATAATATTTCTCATGCCCCGCGATTTTTTGGATTTTTTTACCAATTAATACTTCGTTATTAGAGATTTGACGGTGTTTTTGGATTTTGGTGATATAACTATTTGATGTTAAATGTTTGCCCGAACATTCTATACCTGGTCTAAATATACACCCATATGTTCCTTGATTCAACAGTTTTACATCATTTTCTTTGTCATTATTTTTATTTTCTTTTTCTATTGGGTTTTCTACATTACTATCTATTGGGTTTTCTACATTACTATCTGTTATGTTTTTTATAAAAGATAACATTCTATTTATAATATACGTATATTTTCAAATTTTACAATTTTACTTTATTTGAAAATATATTAGTTTATACTACATCACATTCACTTATTTAAGCTTTTTATTATTCATTTTTCACGTATTTTACTATTTCATATTTTACTGGATTCCCTGTCCTTTCTTCATATGAACCTATTTTTTCTATCACTTTGTAATCCAGAGATAATTCTATTAATATTGATTTTATGCTTACACCTTCGTCTTCATCCGTATCTACATGTGTTACATATATGCTTTTGCAATTGGAAAAAAAATATTTATATATTTCTGCTCCACCTATAATAAATATTCCTTTGTTTGTACCTTTTTGTATTTTTTTTAGGATTTCTTCGCTTTCATCTAAATTACAAAATATCACATCGTTATTTTTGTAACCATCTTTATATTTATTTGGTGTTGATGTTATTACTATATTTATTCGGCTTTTTAATGGTCCAAATGGTAGTGAGTCAAATGTTCTTCTACCCATTACTATTATACTATGATTTGTTAACCTTCTAAAATGTTTCATATCTTCAGGAATATCCCACAGTAACTTATTATTTCTACCTATGATTCCATTCTTATTTACAGCTACTACCATATCCATTCTTATACAGTAGTTATATTTTTCTATTTATACAATTTACATATTATGTCTACATACCTCATTGCATCTCAACGGGATTTCCCAGTTTGTATTATCATCTTTGTTTCTTAATTTTATTGGTTCATTCTTTTCTTCTTCATCTTCTTCATCTTCTTCATCTTCTTCATCTTCTTCATCTTTTTCCACTGTATAAAACGCAGGCCCTGGAAAAGTATGAGAAGTCCACGTCCATGTTTCTCCTACTAATTGTGTTTTACGATTTTCCCAACACTTTACACAAGAATATAATTCTTGTTTCCTTCCTCGTTTAAATACATAATAATTTTCAAAACTTTTATCTCTACAACAAAGGTCACAAGTATACGTTTTTTCATCGTCTTCATCTACTTCATCTTCACTTTCTTCATCATCTTCATTTACGGTTTCTTCTTTATTTTCGTTTAAATAGACTGTTTCATATTCTCCATTTTCTAATTTATGTGCTTTTCCTGATTCTATTCTTTTATATTGAACACCCCCTGTATATTTACTTTCATTTAGGGTTACAAGACTTATTTCATTATAGT
>Ga0228614_1000195_pt1 | contig 36885 bp, 30 predicted proteins | sample 15DmetaG_FD_190531 | JGI IMG/M metagenome (GOLD analysis project Ga0228614, IMG submission 190531) | Seawater microbial communities from Monterey Bay, California, United States - 15D | ecosystem: Environmental > Aquatic > Marine > Coastal | place: USA: California | collected 2016-10-13
CATTAAATGCTTTAGTATATATTCAACTAAACCAGAAATACTACATGAATTCGTCTCTTGGAGGAGCAATTCGTTTTAGTCCAACAGACATCATGAAACAAGTGCAGACAGGTGGGGTGCATTCATTTGAAAGCTATGGATTATATAGAAATAAAATTGCATTTAGTATAAATGGAAATGTTGGATTTGAATATCGTACGGAAAAAAAAGGTTTTTATTACTTGGGTACTTCCATTAGTATCCCACTCTCCCCTATCTTTGATTACTATGGGGATCATGCTATACAAGGTAATGTAGAAAAACAATCAGTTCATGGAGAAATGCAAGGAAGATACCTATCGGTTGACTTCAGGTACTTTTTTCCAAACATCAAGAAAAAAGGCAATCAGCCTAACCCTGAACTGCATTAGGACTTTGTAAAAAAACAATAAAGTCATCTAATAAAAAACTATTTTGAACTAGCCCTATAAATTCGATCATTCAGTGCATTCCCTATTCCATTGGACGGAAATTTTTCACAAATAATTAAATCAATTTCTTGTTGCTCTAAAAAATGTAGATAATTAAATAAGTTTTTTGAGGCATATTCTAAGTTTTTCTTGAATGAAAAATTAAATTCAATATTATTAAATAATAAATGATCTGAAAACTGAAGGATACCTATCTTTCTAGAAGAGTTTTGCAAAACAGTTTTGTTAATATCATCAGATAAAATCATTTCTTTTAATGGGGAATAATGTTTTAATGCTGAACCAGGTAATTGTTTACCAACAACCTCCTTATAAAACACTTTTTTATCAAGAACATTTTCCAACTGTTCTTTTGAAACACCACCTTTACGATAGATGAAAACTTCTCCCTCTTCTAAACCTACAATAGTTGATTCAATCCCTACTGTGCATTTACCGCCATCTAAAGCATATTTTAATTGACCATCAAAATACTTTTTCACATGTTCAATTTCAGTTGAACTAATTCTTTTGTAAGGATTAGCACTTGGAGCTGCAATTGGAAAATCAAGTTTTGTTAAAACCTTTAAAAAAAGAGGGTGATTTGGCATTCTAATTGCCACTTTTTCTGAATTCGCTGTAACAATGTTAGGTACAGAATCTTTTTTATCCATCAATATAGTAAGTGGACCTGGCCAAAAAGTTTTTATTAAAATCTGGAAACAATCTGGTACATTATCTACTAAAGTATCTAGTTGATTAAGATTACCAATATGAACAATTAAAGGATTAGTTAAAGGTCGTTTTTTTAAGTTGAAAATCTCTCTAATCGCGTCTTCATTAAAAATATTTGCTCCTAAGCCATACACTGTTTCAGTAGGGACAGCAACCACACCACCTCTTTTTAATTCTTCGGCAATAATATTACAATTAGTTGAAATATTCATACAAATCGATTAAGGATTACAATTATCACAATACATTGGGTCTTCCATTTTTTTACCATCTGGATAAAATAATTCTTTTTCAAAAGCACAATTTGTACAAATACATACATCTTTAATAATTGCCTTAGTAGGTTTTAGGCAAGCCTCACACAACAAACCTTTTTCACGCTTAACAACATCAAAACCTGGAAGAAAACAAGAAGGGCATTTAGAATTCATTTTGTAAGCAAGGTTCTCGCTAGCTTTAGCAATAGCATTCATTCTTGTTGGGTTGAACATCGCTCTCATATCAGTTTCAATATAAACAGAATTAAAATCGCTTAAATATTCTTTTACTTTGCTTTTTAAAACTTGACTACTCACAATTCCTTTTTCAACTCTTTCAACTGAACCTTCCTTATCTCTTAGGATAACAGCATGCGAAGGAAACTTGATATCATTCAAATATTCTTCTAAACTTTCTAAATCTTCCTCATTCGAAAAAAGTCTACCATTAAAATTTGTGTCATACGTAATTTGTTCTGTTTTAATCTCTATGTTATTTTTAAAATCTTTTAATAATAACAACTCATGATTTGTTGAAATAAAACCATAAGTCATATAAAATGAACCTTCACTAGCAACAACTAAATCAGTACCATATTTATCATAAGCCAATTTACATTTATTTAAAGCAGCTTCGTAAGGTGATATCACTCGATTTATTTCACCTGAAAAAGTTCCAAACATATCCGTATTAAATGAAACATCTGTATAATATTCAATATCAAAAGATACGTTTAAACTTTTACCAATAACCAATTCCTTGCCATGCATAGTAGCAATAAATAGTCTACGGTTATCAAATATAGATTTCACAAGATTAAATTAAACCCTTTCAATTTTAACTTCAGAATAAACTTTGAATTTTTTATTGCCTTCTTTGTTATTAGATAAATCATTAATAATAGCAATTATATTTTCTTTACTATTCTTCAAATCTTTTAATCTTTTTTTAGATTGTGTATCATCAGTTTTACCTAACCTTTCACTATCACTGAAATCCTTAAGTTGATGAAATTTAATCTTATCATCTAATAAGGTTAATACAATTTCTTTTAATTCTTGTAAATCATATTCACCATCAACTAATCTAAACTCATTTAATACTTTCATTTTCTTGACTTTTATTTAGTAAAATAAATACACTAATAAATGAAACGAGAGAAAGCCCCGTAAATAAATTATGTATTATAACATCTTCATTATATTTAAAAGAAGAATAAATACAGGTTAAACAAAACATTGAACAAATTATAAGTTGCACCTTCATAAATTCCTAGACTTTTAAAGTTGAATTAATTATCTCCTCTTCAAATACTTTATTTGAAGAAATTATAGGTAAAGAACATATTTTGATTTTTTTTCCAAAATTCTCTTCAACAAACTTCACGATATCAGTGAAAAGTAGTGATCTAGTTTGACAAGTTATCACAGAGTTATTATTTTCCTTAAGCTTCCCCTCTGAAATGAGAAAAACTTTATTATTAAAATCTATAGTCGCTTTCGCTATTAATTTTTTCTCAAATAAACTAGAGATAATTAATTTTGGATCTAAACTATCATCAATATAAATCACTACATTCACCATATCTTATATATTATTATTGACCTTGTCCTAATGAATAAGAAACTACACCATCGAAAGTGTACAAGTTCTCAGTTTTAACAACATCTAATTGATTCCCTTCTGCTTGATTTAATAATTCTATTATGTTAGCTTTATTAAAATCGCCACCATCTTTTGATTTGAACCTACATCTCCAATGATCTGTACAAAATGTTTCATCAAAACCATTTGGCCATACCTTTACACCTCTATTTGTAATCATTGTCAGCTCAACATTATCTATACTAATAACATTCAAAAGAGAAGCTAATTTATCAGGCGAATTCCCTATCCAATCAATAAACAAATCAACACCCTTAAGCGCTTTATCTTTTCTTTTCTTCCTTACATAAGGTGGTATTTTAAAAGGCTTCTCATTTAAATAACTAACTTTTTTAATGTTAGAAGGAAGCTTACCTAAGTTGTCAATTACAGCATTAGCAAATTCTATAGTACCTACTTTTACTTTACTTATTCCTTCGTTATAAATATCAGCTGTATGAATACCATCTTCAATCGTCTTAGACCAAGCATTATGAATTTGTTCGGCAACTTTCGACTCTCCTATATGAACAAGCATTTGAATGGCGCCATGTATTAAACCAGAAGGATTAGCTATATTTTTTCCAGCAATTAATGGAGCTGAACCATGAATAGCTTCAAACATTGCACATTCTTCTCCAATATTTGAAGAACCTCCAAGACCTACTGAACCAGAAATTTGAGCAGCAATATCTGATAAAATGTCACCGTATAAATTCTGCATTACGATAACATCAAAAGATTCTGGCGTATCAGCTAAAAGTGCAGCTCCAATATCAACTATAAAATGATCGTTCTCAATTTCAGGATAATCTTTTGAAATTTCATCAAACACTTTGTGAAACAATCCGTCAGTTTGCTTCATGATATTGTCCTTTGAAAAACAAGTAACTTTTTTTCTATTATTGGCTTTAGCATATTCGAAAGCATAACGAATTATTTTCTCACAGCCCGGTCTACTAATCAATTTCAAACATTGAACAACTTCATCTGTTTGTTGGTGTTCTATTCCTGCATATAAATCCTCTTCATTTTCTCTCACAATTACCACATCCATTACTGGGTGCTTTGTTGTTATGAATGGGTCGTATGAAATACATGGGCGAACATTTGAATATAACCCTAATGACTTTCTTATAGAAACATTCAAACTCTTATATCCACCACCTTGAGGTGTAGTAATTGGAGCTTTCAAAAAGATTTTATTATTTCTGATTGTCTCCCAAGCATCATTTGAAATACCAGAAGTGTTTCCACTTAAATAAACCTTTTCTCCTACTTCAATTTCATCAAATTCAACATTAACATTTGCTGATTTTAAAACTTTAAGAGTTGCATTCATTATTTCAGGTCCTATACCGTCCCCTTTTGCAATTGTAATTCTTTTTACTTTTTCCATAATTACACTTTTTTTTTAAAATTGAGTCATATTAATTACTGACATATATAATGGCATTCCAATCGTTATATTAATCGGAAATGTGATCGCTAAAGCCATGGGTAAATACAAACTTGGATTTGCTTTTGGTACAGCAATTTTCATTGCTGCTGGAACAGCTATGTAAGAAGCACTAGCTGCAAGAACGGAAATAATGAATCTGTTACCAATGTCATCTGTAACAAGACCACTTACAACAGCTATTAAAACACCATTAATTAAAGGCATTACTATAGCAAAGGAAATTGTGAAAACACCACTTTTAAAAAAGTCATTTAATTTTTTACCGCTTACAATACCCATGTCTAGTAAAAAAATAGCTAAAAAACCTTTAAAAAGATCAGTTGTAAAAGGTTCTATCCCTTGAGCTTGTTTTTCATTTGCTACTAATCCGATAACTAAACTACCGACAATAAGCAATACACTTCCATTGGTTAGTGCATGTTTAATAACTGACTTAAAAGAACTACTTTTCTCAGTTCTTGTTTTAGTATAAAACTTTATTAATAAAAAGCCGACTATTATAGCGGGAGCCTCCATTAATGCCATCAATGCAACTAGATAACCATTAAATTTTATCCCCAAAGTATCTAAAAACATTATTGCAGTAACAAAAGTAACTGCACTTATAGAACCATAAGCAGCAGCAATTGCACCTGAATTTTCAATACTCAATTTTCTTTTAAGGATATAAAAACAGTAAATCGGTATAATAATAGATGTTAATAATGCAAAAAGAATAACCCAAATCATCTCCATGTTTATTTCACTATGAGCTAACTCTTGACCTCCTTTAAATCCAATTGAAAAAAGTAAATAAAATGAAATAAATTTTGAAGAACTTTCTGGGACTTGAAGATCACTCTTTAATCTAACAGCTACAATACCTAGTACAAAGAAAAGTAATGCAGGATTTGTAAGGTTTTCTATTAATAAGTCTAAATTCATTTTTTATATTTTTAACAAAGTTCCATAATCTATTCCATATATTTTTATTTATATTTGTAATGAAATACATAAACATTAATTATGAATTATACACTTCATCAACTCCAAGTTTTCCATAAAATATCTCAAACATTAAGTGTTACAAAAGCTGCAGAAGAACTTCATCTTACTCAACCAGCAGTTTCGATACAGTTAAAAAATTTCCAAAACCAATTTGATATACCACTTACAGAGGTTATCGGTAGAAAAATATACATCACTGAATTTGGAAAGGAAGTAGCTAATTCAGCTGAGAAAATAATAGAACAGGTACATGCAATTAATTTTAAAAAATCTTCTTTTAAAGGGGAAATAATTGGAAAACTAAAGATCTCTATTGTTTCAACAGGTAAATATGTAATGCCTTATTTTTTAACAGATTTCCTGAAACAAAATGAAGGTGTTGAATTAAACATGGACGTAACAAACAAAACAAGAGTAATAGAACAACTGTCAAACAATGAAGTTGATTTTGCTTTAGTATCCGTCTTACCTGAAAAAATGAATATTGATTTTACGGAGTTGCTAAAAAATAAACTATATGTATTCGACAGTACAGAAAATAACTATAAAAAATCAAATTATTCCAAATCAATCCTTGAAGAACTACCAATAATATATAGAGAAGAGGGATCCGGGACACGTTATGTAATGGAGAAATACATACAATCCAACCATTTATCCGTATTAAAGAAAATGGAGTTAACTTCAAATGAAGCAGTAAAACAAGCAGTTGTTGCTGGTTTAGGTTGTTCAATTATGCCAATTATTGGATTAAAAAATGAGGTGTTAAACAAAGAGTTACAAATTATACCTATTAAAGGATTTCCTATAGAATCGACTTGGAACTTAATTTGGCTCAAAGATAAAAACATGAGTAATGTTGCTAAAAAATACCTGGAATACCTTGAAAATGAAAAATCTACAATTATTAGAGATAAATTTAATTGGTATGAGGAATATTAAATTTTATTAAAAAAAAATCAATCATTTTTTTTTAATAAAATTTAATATTTATATTTGTATTGATTTAGGTGGTTAGGTTAGGTTGATTAGAAAAGGATATAAGACGCCCGTCTTATATCCTTTTCGCTTTTTAATAACCTAGTGTTTACTTCCTATTATAACTTCAAAAAAAACTTTATTGTTAGTTTGTCTTTTCTAAATCAAAAAAAAGCAATATTTTTTCTTTAATTATGTTGAGATTAAAAAGAATATTATTAATATTGTCACAAGTTTAAAAGCATATTTGTTTTTATAATAATTTCCAGAGTTATTTTATTGTTTATAAATTTCTCAAACTCAAACATTATATTATTTATCATTTTTTATGGATAAAAAAGATTTAGAGAGTAAAAGACTCCCTGATTTAAAAGTTATTGCTAAGTCAATTGGTCTTAAAGGTTTTGAAACACTTAAAAAAGCAGATTTAGTAAGCGCAATACTTGAAGGTTCAACTTCTGAACCATCAGTAAAGTCTTCTGAAAAAATAAAAGAAGAAGCTGAAAAACCTGCTGAGAAACCGAAAAGAACAAGAACCATAAAAAAGGTTATTGTTGCTGAGGAAACCCCTAAAGAAACTCTTGAAGTTAAAAAAACAGACAAAGCTGAACCGTCAAAACCAGAAGAAATAAATGAAGTAAAGCCTTCAGAAATTGATTCAAAAACGGAAAAACCTGCTTTTGTTAAACGTACAAAACCAAATCCTCACCCAAGTAAATTAGCTAAAACAAAAGAACGTACTTCGAAAGAACCAGTCATTGAGCAGGTTAATCGTCAAATAAATAAACCAAACCCTAACCAAAATCAAAAACAACATCCTAACGCAAAAAAGGATCATCAAAACAAACCAAACCCAAATCAACACAACCAAAAGTCTCCTCAACAAATTGCTAGAGAAAAAGAAGAGGAAACTTATGACTTAGTAGGGGTTGTATCTGCTGAAGGTGTTTTGGAAGTAGCTCCAGATGGATATGGTTTTTTAAGGTCTTCTGACTATAATTATTTACCATCTCCTGACGACGTATACATTTCTCAAAGTCAAATTAAACTTTTTGGAATTAAAACCGGAGATACTATTAAAGGATCTATTCGCCCTCCAAGAGAAGGTGAAAAATTCTTTCCGCTAGTAAAAGTAGATTCAATTAATGGTAGACCTCCTGCTTATATTAGAGATAGGGTTCCTTTTCAATATTTAACTCCACTTTTCCCTGATGAAAAATTCAATTTAACAGGACACAAACAATCTTCATTATCTACAAGAGTGATGGATATGTTTGCACCTATAGGTAAAGGTCAGCGTGGATTGATTGTAGCTCAACCTAAGACAGGTAAAACAATGTTACTAAAAGATGTTGCAAATGCAATTGCTGCAAATCATCCTGAAACATATTTAATTGTTCTTTTAATTGATGAGCGTCCGGAAGAGGTTACCGATATGGCTAGAAGTGTTAAAGCTGAGGTTATTGCATCAACTTTTGACGAGCCAGCTGATAGACATGTAAAGGTTGCTAATATCGTTTTAGAAAAAGCAAAAAGAATGGTAGAATGCGGACACGATGTTTGTATCTTACTAGATTCAATTACAAGACTAGCCAGAGCTTATAATACTGTTTCACCATCATCAGGTAAAGTTCTTTCTGGTGGTGTTGATGCTAATGCTTTGCATAAACCAAAACGATTCTTTGGTGCTGCAAGAAAAATTGAAAAAGGTGGATCTCTTACAATTTTAGCTACAGCATTAACGGATACTGGATCTAAAATGGACGAAGTTATCTTTGAAGAATTTAAAGGAACAGGTAACATGGAGTTACAATTAGATAGAAAAATTGCAAATAGAAGAATTTTCCCAGCAATAGATCTAATTGCGTCAAGTACAAGACGTGACGACTTATTACTTAATAAAGATATGTTACAACGTATTTGGGTATTAAGAAAATTCATTTCTGACATGAACCCAGTTGAAGCAATGGAATTCTTAAAAAACAACATGGAAAACACGATGTCGAATGAAGAATTCTTAGTTTCTATGAACCGATAAGAATTAGAATTATACTTACATTTGTCCCGACCTATATTTTATAAGTCGGGACTTTTTATTTAAATACACTATGAGAATTACATTAAAAACAGGAATATTATTCGCATTCGGATGGATGTTAGTAAAACTAAGTTTACTAGGTATGGGAATAGCTTCATCTACATTTGAGCTTTCCATAATGACTAATATGCTATTTTTAATTCTTGCAATCAGTATAGGTCTTTACTTACAGAAAAGAAAAGATACGGAAACAGGTAATGCTTTACGTGATATTAAAAATGGAATGGTAACAGGAGTTCCATACGCGGTTTTAGTTAGTATTTTCCTATTCTTCTATTATGAAAAGATAAATCCAGAATTTATTGAACACCAAATATCAGAATCAGAAATTGCTTTAGATAAGGAGCTAAATGATCCAATTAAATTTCAAAAGGTAAAAGATTCAAACCCTGATTTTGAAGTAATGACAAAAGAACAAATCAGAGAAAAGATAGTAGCTAATACAAAAGGTGTTTATAGCGCTAAATCAACAGCAATCTTAGGTTTATTAGCAATGACCGTTTATGCAACAATTAACAGTTTATTAATAACTGTAATTTATAGAAAGGTAGTATTTAAGAATAAGCCTTAAATCTTTTTTTATTCATCCAAACCTTAACTCGAATAGACATTTACCCAAGATTTAATAATTTAAATAAAAAATCCCTTTTGATTTATTTCAAAAGGGATTTTTTAACTCGTAAGGAATTGTAATTTCTATAAACTTTCAATCACAAAATCTGTTCTTCTGTTTTTAGCTTTATTAGCTGCAGAAGTATTTGCAACTTTAGGCATAGTATCTCCATATCCTTTAGCATTAAGCCTTGAAGGGCTAATTCTTAAACTAATTAAATAATCTTTTACGGCATCAGCACGTTGTTGTGATAACCTTAAATTTTCTGAAGGATCACCTTCGTTATCTGTATGTCCTTGAATTAAAATAGTAGAACTAGGATTTTCTTTTAGGAAAGAACTAAACTCCCTAAGAATAAACTTCGATCTTCCGTTTAATGCACTAGAATTAGTAGCAAAAAGAATGTCATTTATTGTGTAAGCAACACCAACTTCTAACTTCTTAATAGTTAAATCATTTTTAGGCATCGAAACAGGTGTATTCTTTGAATTTGCTGTAGGTATTTTTTTACTTACTCTTGGTGATTTATTTAAACTACCAACTGAAACCTTCTTGTCTACTCTTTTACTTTCTTCCGTTTTATTAGAAGCTATATCGTTCTGTGAATCTACCATAAGTTTTTTATCATCCGTTCTAATCGAAGGAATCTCATCTGTTTTCTTATCTGCTAATGCAATATCTTTAGGTGCCGAATCTACTTGTTTTGCAAACTCTTCTTTTGTAATCAATTTAGAATCGAATGCATAACCTTCTTTTTTAACAGTAACCATTACGTCTTGTTTGGTTGGGTTTTTTACAACTACAGCATACCTTCCATCATCCCCATTTACTCGAACCTTTGATTTTTCATTCGTTCCATCATAAGCTACTTCAATAGTTGCATCAGTTATAGGATCTCCATTTTCATCGTTTAACTGACCTTTCATTATAGTTACTGCAGATGGTCTTGCTTCTTCATAAAGTTCAAAAGCGTAAATATTCCAATCTCCACCAGTCCTTGAAGAATAATAAGCAAGTTCACCATTAGTCGAAACGAATATTCCAAGCTCATCATCAGGCGTATTAATTGGAATTCCAATATTTTTCGGTTTAGACCAAACTCCATTTTCTTTTCGGATATAAAAAATATCTAAACCACCAGCACCTCTCCTCTCTTCTGTTGAAGAAGAAACAAAGTAAAGAGTTTCACTATCTTGATGTAAGAATGGACTTTTATCTTTTCCGTCAGTATTAATCTCATCAAATGGCATTGCATTCCCCCAAACACCTTTATCGTCTCTATACACAACATAGATATCATTATCTCTTGTATTTGGTCTCATTGCTGTGAAATACATAATATTTCCATCGGCAGAAAGAGTTGGTTGACCTTCCCAACCATTTGGAGTATTGATACCATTTCCCATATTTTCTAAAGGAGTCCATGTAAAATCATTACCTCCTTCTCCACTTCTTTCGTATTCTGTTCTATATAAATCACAATTCAAATAAAGTTTCCCACTATTTTGCACTTCTTCTTTACAAGCACAAATAATCATTTCTTTATTATCTACAGACATTGTAGCTGCACCGTAACTTTTAAACTCACCTGTATTAAAAGGAGCTGAAAATTTCATTCCTTTATCGAAAGGAGTAGCAATATTAGGTCGAGTAGCAAAAGAAAACTGCTCTTCATAAACTTTTAAAGCACTCAAGGTATCATATTCAACTTTTCTAGTAAAAAACATTAACTCATTATCAGGAGAAATCATAGGGAAATATTCAGGATATTTTTTTGAACTTACATTAGGTACCATTTTGGAATCAAATGGAACCTTATTACTTAAAAACTCTTGTTCTTCTTCATACTCCGTTACCACCTCATTGATATCTGCTACTTTTTTAGCATAATCTTCAGGAAACCTTGTGATATCATCGTGTTTATAATCTTTAAACTTTTTAAACCACTTTACTGACTCTTCCATTTCTCCTTGAGAATAATTAATAACCCCCAAATAGTAGAAACAATCTGCATTAAAATCATAACAATGCTCAAGAGTCAATTTGTACATTTTTTCAGCTTTTTCAAAACTTTTATCTCCCATTTTAGGTGTAGGATACTTTTCATAGTAATCTAAACCGGTTTGATAAGCATACATTGCAAACTCGTGGTAAGGAGTCGCATTGTCTGGGTTTAATGCAATTGCTTCATTAAAAGCAGTAACAGTTGATAAAACATCTGTAGCTTTTTTTGCAGCATCTAATTTCTTCATCACCTTTTTACCAGGTGGTAAACAAGCCTCATCTTCCTCTTGAGAGAAAAGGAATCCATTAACAAGGATCAAAAAAACTAAAACAACTGAAGTAATAAATCTATTCATAAGAATATAAAATTTGTTATTAAAAGTATTTTAAAGTGCAACTAATAATCAATATAAGTCATAAAACATATCAAAGGTTACAATTTTTATTCCTCTATTTAAAAGAGCTTTTAAAACTTACCAACTATTACTATGTTAAAAAACATTTCAATGAAAAAATTGTATTCTATAAAACAGAAATTACTTTTAGGGTATGAAAAAATTATTTGAAAAATACAAGTCCTATTTTATTGATTTATGGCAATACCTTGTCATTATTGTTATTTTTATTTTAGCTGCAATTTTCATTTTATAAAAACGTTTTAATATAATTTATAACATTCATAATCAGTATAAATTTTAATGAATGATTATATTTGTATAAATCAATAAGTTTACCTGTGGAAATAAAATTAGATATATCTATTGTTGTCCCTTTATTCAACGAGGAGGAATCATTGCCTGAACTTCATTCTTGGATAAAAAAAGTAATGGAGAAAAATAATTTTTCTTACGAGGTTATTTTCATTGATGACGGTAGTAAAGATGGATCATGGAATATTGTTCAAAAATTACATAATGATTACCCAGAAGTAAAAGGAATAAAGTTTCAAAGGAATTATGGGAAATCAGCTGCTCTTCAAAAAGGATTTGAAATTGCAAAAGGAGACGTAGTTATCACCATGGATGCTGACCTTCAAGATTCACCTGATGAAATCCCTGAACTTTACAAATTAATCAAAGAAGAAGATTTTGATTTGATCTCAGGATGGAAAAAGAAACGTTATGACCCAATCACCAAAACAATTCCAACAAAACTATACAACTGGGCAGCTAGAAAATTAACAGGAATATACTTACATGACTTTAATTGTGGCTTAAAAGCTTATAAATTAGCTGCTGTAAAAAGCATAGAACTATACGGCGACATGCATCGCTACACTCCTCCCCTTGTTAAATATGCTGGTTTTAATAAAATTGGAGAAAAAGTAGTACAACATCAAGCTAGAAAATTTGGATATTCTAAATTTGGAATGAATCGTTTTTTAAATGGACCTTTGGATTTACTTTCCGTAGTTTTTATGGGGAAATTTGGAAAAAAACCAATGCATTTTTTCGGTGCAATTGGAACCTTTCTCTTTATCATTGGATTTATGTTTGCACTTTACCTAGGGATAGATAAATTATTTATCGATAAAACGTCAAGATTAATAGCAGAACGAACTGAATTTTATATTTCTATTGTTGCAATGATAATTGGCTCTCAATTCTTTCTAGCTGGTTTTTTAGCAGAATTAGTAGGGAGAAATTCTTCAACTCGTAATCAGTATTTAATAGAAAAAACACTTGGGGAATGAATTTGCCTTGGGAAATAGATAATGATTGGACTATTTTTTTAGATAGAGATGGTGTTATTAATGAAAGAATCATGGGAGGATATGTTACAAAGCCATCTGAATTCCATTTATTAAAGAACGTTCCAAAAGCAATCCAAACTTTCAATGAAAAATTTAAGTACTGTTTTGTTGTAACCAATCAACAAGGAATTGCAAAAAAAATAATGACAACAAGTAACCTAGAAGAAGTTCATCGTTATATGAATACTCTTTTAGAAAACGAAAATGCCAAAATTGATAAAATATATTTCGCTCCAGGTTTTAAAAATGAAGAGAATTCCTCTCGTAAACCAAACCCTAAAATGGGAGAAATAGCTAAATCTGAATACCCTGATATTGAATTCTCTAAATCAATAATGGTTGGAGATACTGATTCGGATATTTTATTTGGTAAAAATTTAGGCATGAAAACTGTTAGAGTTAAAACAGTCGAAGAAATCAAAGTTGAAGCAGATTTCACCGTTAATAGTTTATATGAATTATCAAAAATACTTTAACATGAACAAAAAATATTTATTCTTTCTGATTATTTCTCTTTTCTCATTAAGTGTTACTTCACAAAATAGAATAGATGAAAACGGAAAAAAACAAGGTCCATGGAAAAAAACATATCCTAGAAGTATTGCTGTACAGTATGAAGGTCAATTTAAAGATGATAAACCAGTTGGAACTTTCAAATACTACTATCCTTCTAGAAAGATTCAGGCAATCATAAAACATGATGAAAACAGTAATCGTTCTTACGCTGAATTTTTCCATGAATCTGGAAACACGCTAAGTAAAGGTGTTTACATTAACATGAAAAAAGATAGTATTTGGATGAATTATGCTCCATCAGGAAGATTGAGTTCAACAGAGACTTTTAAAAACGATACTTTGAATGGATTAAAAACTATATACTATTTACCTGAAGACCTATACAATAAAAACAAAATAGTAGCTTCAAAAACTTACTATAAAAACGGAAAAGTTGAAGGAGAAAAAATTGAATATTTTGACACAGGAATAATCAAAACTTCAGGGAATTATAAAAACAATGCTAAACACGGTGAATTCATCACAAACCATCCAAATGGAAAAGTAATGAATTCCGAAAGGTATAAAAATGGTGTTCTGCACGGCTGGTGCTATGTAAAAAATGAAGCAGGAAAAGAAACCTCCAGAGTTTATTACTACATTGGAGAACGCTTAGAAGGAAAAAAACTAGAACAAAAGCTTCAGTATTTGAAAAGCAAAGGAATAAATCCGAATGAATAAATATTCTTTATACATATTACTACTACTAATTGTTTTATCTTGTAAAAAAGATGAAGTAGCAGTTTTTAAATCTTACGCAAACTATTTTGAGTTAACACCTGGTAGGTATACAGTTTTTAATGTAGAAGAAATGTACCATGATGAAGACTTAATCATTAAACACGACACCATTCGTTACCAACTAAAAACAGTCATTGGAGAAGAATACATCGATAACGCTGGTCGTGTTGGTAGAAAATATTATAGATACCAAAGGACAGACACTTCCTTTCAATGGGAAATTGAAGATGTTTGGATAGCGTTACAGACACCTACATCAGGTGAGTTAATAGAAGAAAATCAACGAATTGTTAAACTAGCAATACCTATAACCTCAAATAAAACTTGGGATTTAAATGCATTCAACAGTTTTGAAAAGAAAGAAGCAAGCTATGAAAACTTACATCAAAGCGTTTCGATTAATGGAAACTACTTTGATTCAACATTAAAGGTAAACCAAACCTATTTTAAATCTCTGATTGATTATCAAAATCAATATGAGGTTTACGCAACTAATGTAGGGTTAGTCGGTAAAGTTTACAAAGACCTAATAATTGATAATTTTGATACATTGGATGTTCAAAAAGGAAATGAACTACATTACAACCTTGTTGAATATGGAATTGAATAACTTAAATTAAGATGAAAATTTCTATCTTCTCAACTTTTTATCCTTACAGAGGAGGAATTGCGCAATTTAGTTCACTATTATTCAGAAGTCTTGAAAAGAAAAGTACAATACAACCCATCACTTTTAAAAGACAATACCCTAACTTTTTATTTCCTGGTAAAACACAATTTGTAACAAAAGAGGATAAAGCAGACAAGATAGAAGCAATTAGAACGTTAGATTCCATCAATCCAATTTCCTATTTCAGAACAGCAAAAGAAATAAACAAACAAAATCCAGATGTGTACATCTCTAATTACTGGATGACATTTTTTGGTCCAGCATTGGGAATTATTTCTAGGTTATTGAATAAAAACATTAAGCAAATTGCAGTACTTCATAATGTAATACCTCATGAAAAAAAGTTTTTTGATAAAGCATTTACAAATTATTTCTTAAAAAAAACAGATGGGTTTATTGTAATGTCTGACAGCGTATTAAAAGACCTACTCAAACTTAAGCCAGAGGCAAAATATACAAGAATTGACCACCCAGTATATAATCATTTTGGAGAAAAAATAGACCAAGAAAAAGCATTAAACAAACTAGGACTAGACTCCACAAAAAAAACATTACTTTTCTTTGGTTTCATTAGGGAATATAAAGGTTTAGACCTTCTATTGAAAGCATTTGAACTTTTAGGTAACGACTATCAATTATTAATTGCAGGTGAGATCTATGGAGATTTCTCAAAATACGAAGAGCTAATAAATGCTTCAAAAAAACAAAAAGACATCCATCTTTTCACAGACTACATTTCAGACAATGAAGTCCCCCTCTTTTTTTCTGCATCAGACGTTTGTATACTCCCTTATAAATCAGCAACTCAATCTGGGATTACAGCAATATCCAATCACTTCTGTTTACCAATCATAGCAACAGATGTAGGAGGATTAAAAGAAACTATAATAAATAAAGAAACAGGTCTTATCGTTGAAAAAGTCAACGAAAAGGAAATATCAAAAGTGATTAAAACTTACTTTGATAAAGATTACAAAAACCAATTTTCTCAAAAAATTGCACTCCAAAATAAGGTTAATTCATGGGATAATTTTGCGGAAAAATTAATCCATTTTGCTGATTCTATCCAATAATTTTTGCTTTTACACACTTTATGGTAAGAATTTGTTAATAAACTTAGTAAATAGATAGATAAGTTTATTGATAGTCTTAATTTGAAATTCTATATTTGCGACTTATTATTTATAAATTTAACTTACGAACATGCGTAATAAAGGTTTTTTTTGGTTTTTAACCGTATTGTTAACAGCAATTTGTCTTTATCAGTTATCCTTTACTTGGGTAACATCTAACACAGAGTCAAAAGCTGATAAAGAAGCTGACATTCGTTTAGCAGAATTAAAAGAGGAAGCTGCTAAAAATGAAGGAATAGCTTATTTACCAAATAATACTAAGGTAGATTTTTCTAAATCAGATGCAGAAGAAATTGCCAAAAGTGCTTTTGTCAATCAAGTACTAAAAGAAAAGGCAGATTCTCCAGTTTATCCAGTATTTGGATCAACTTTCAAAGATGTGAAACAAAGAAGTTTAGCTTTCGGATTGGATTTAGTTGGTGGAATGAGTGTTACTCTTGAAATTTCAATACCAGATTTAGTTAAAAGTTTTGCAAGAAATGAAAGAGATAGTCATTTCAAAAAACCATACGAAGCGGCATTAGCAATTTATGCTAAAGATGGTGGAGATTTTATTTCCATTTTTATGCAAGAACATAAAAAACACAATGGTGAATTCGAAATTGTTCGTTTATTAGATATCGAAGAGATTAGTACTTTAAGCATTAACTCTACAAACGATGAAGTGGTTTCTTTCTTAAGAGAAAAAGTTTCTAGTTCAATGTCTGGAGTTGAACAAATAATGGAAAGACGTATCAATCAATTTGGAGTTGCTCAACCAAACATTCAAAGAGATGCTACAAAAAACAGGTTATATATTGAATTACCAGGTGTTCAAGATGAAACTACGGTTGCTGAACGTTTACAATCCACTGCAAATCTTCAATTCTTTGAAACATACCAAGCGAACGAAATAGCTTCACAATGGAATCAAGCTTCAGTTATTTCAAAGCAATCTACAGAAGAAAACAACAACACAAACGATACTACTGCAGTTGAATCTTTAGAATCTCTTACGAGTTTAGAAGGGAATGGTTCAAAAGGTTTAGCAGACTTAGTTCAACCAGCTGGTACCTACTCTATCGGTTTTGTATCTCCTGAAGATAAATCAACGGTAGATGATTTATTAAGAAGAAAAGATGTACTATCTGTTTTTCCAGAAGACTTAAAATTCATGTGGTCTTCTGAAATGGAATCTATCTCTAACAATTCTAAAGAAATGGCTTATACGCTATATGCAGTTAGAATTCCAGCAAACGGAAAAGCAAAAGTTGGAGGAACTGATATAAAGTCTGCCTCAACAGGTTTTGATCAATCAAGTTCTTTAATCACAGTAGATTTATCTATGTCACAAGTAGGTGCTGAGAAGTGGGGACAAATGACAAGTGAAAATGTAGGAAGAGTTGTTGCCATCACAATGGATGATGTTATATACAGTGCTCCTAGAGTAATTAATGCTATTACAGCAGGAAATACTCAAATATCAGGTAGTTTTTCAGTGGAAGAAGCGAAAGGATTATCAGGATTATTAAATGGTGGAGCGTTACCTGCACCATGTGTAATCAAAGACCAATCGAAAGTTGGTCCTACAATTGGAGCTGAAAACACAAAATTAGGTTTAGCTTCATTTGCAATTGCTTTAGCTTGTATTTTCATCTACATGATTTTTTATTACGGAAAAGCAGGAATGGTTGCGGATATCGCTTTATTTGCAAACATTATTTTCATTTTTGGAACATTAGCATCTTTTGGTGCTGTTTTAACTTTGGCAGGTATTGCAGGGGTTGTTCTTACTATTGGTATGGCAGTTGATGCTAACGTTATCATCTTCGAACGTGTTCGTGAAGAAATCGCTGCAGGAAAAGATAACCGTTCTGCTATTGATGCAGGATTCAAAAAATCATTATCTTCTATTATTGATGCCAATGTAACTACTTTATTAACTGCAATTATCCTTAAAGTATTTGGATCAGGTGTTATTGAGTCATTTGCAACAACTTTAATCATCGGTTTATTTACTTCATTATTCGCTGCATTAGTAATCTCTAGATTAATTATGATTTGGATGATGAATAAAGGAAAAGAAATCAACTTTGACTCTAAAATTACTCGTAATGCATTCAAAGGTTTAAACATTGACTTCATTGGAAAAAGAAAAATGTATTATGGTATTTCTGTTATATTAGTAATCGGAAGTTTATTAGCATTATTCACTAAAGGTTTAAATCCTAGTGTTGAATTCTCAGGCGGTAGAACGTTTGGTGTTAAATTTGAAAATTCTGCTGAAAAAGAAATTGAATACTTAAGAGGTAATTTAGAAACAGTATTTGTTGAGGATGGAAAAACAGCTTCAATTGACGTTAAAACAAAATCTACTAACTTTTTCGTTGAAATAACAACTAACTACAAACGTTCAGACGAAAAAGCTAACAACTTAGTAAAAGAAAAGTTAATTGAAGGACTTAAATTATCAGAAAACAAACTTGGTAATTTTGATATTGTTGAATCAAGAAGTGTCTCTCCTTCTGTTTCACAAGAGTTAATTAATTCTTCTTCTATTGCTGTTATTTTATCGATTATCATGATTTTTGCTTATATCTTAATTCGTTTTGGTAAATGGCAATACTCTGCTGGAGCAATTTTATCTTTAGCACACGATGTTACTATTGTATTAGGTATTTATGCTTTATTCAACGGTATACTTCCTTTCAACATGGATGTAGATCAAGCATTCATAGCTGCGATATTAACATTGATTGGTTATTCAATAAATGATACTGTGATTGTGTTTGATAGAATTAGAGAGATAACTCGTTTTAAACCTAAAACAGACAGTATTACAAATATCAATGAAGCATTAAATTCAACAATGGCTAGAACAGTAAACACTTCTTTCACTACATTCTTTGTATTGTTAGTAGTGTTTGTATTTGGTCCAGCTGTGATTCAAGGATTTGTATTTGCAATGATGATTGGTGTTGTAATTGGAACTTACTCATCTTTATATATTGCAACACCTTTCTTAGTAGATTCAGAAAGTAAAAAAATAAAGTAAAAAAATTATTTAATAGTTTTAATTATTAGAGCTTGCATCATAAGAGATGCAAGCTCTTTTTGTTTTATATAATGGAGATACTCAATTCCCTTTAAAAAAAAATCTTTGGTTCATTTCAATATAGACCAATAAAATTATTCTATTTTCAAACTATATCGGCATTATACAATAATCAATTAGACTAAAGTATAAATGTGTTTGGTATTATTTCTTAATTTGATTTAACTTTTTATTTGAAGTATTACTTAAAAATGTAACTTTATACATTAGAACTTTACATTTACAACCCAATGGCTTTATTTCAGCATACCGTTATTAAAAAACACCTCGAATCGCTTGATAAAAATAGCATCGAACAAAAATGGCAGAAGTTCTGTTCGATTTTTCACAATGCTGAAAAGCAAAACAACATTCGAAACAGTAAAGAAGAACAATACCAAGAAGGATTTCTTAGGGATTTATTTGTAGGTGTTTTAGGTTATACAATAAACCCTGAAGTGAATTTCAATCTACTTACAGAACAAAAGAACTTAAACAATAGTAAAAAGGCAGATGGTGCTATTCTATTAAATGGTAATAATGGATTGCAAACCGTTATTGCTGTTATTGAGTTAAAAGGAACAGAAACTACAGATTTAAACAAGATTGAAGCGCAAGCATTTGGCTATAAAACGAACCAACCTGGTTGTAACTATGTCATTACTTCTAATTTTGAGAAACTTCGTTTTTACATTGATAATACAACACAACAAGAGGAATTTAACTTATTTACCTTAACCAAAGAAAGCTTCGAATACCTTTATGTTTGCTTGGCTTGGGAGAATATTTCTAAAAATGTTCCTACTAACCTTTTGAATCAATCTGTTTCTAAAGAAAATGCCATTACGAAGCATTTATACAACGATTATTCAGCGTTTAAAAGAGGTTTGTTTGATAATTTAGTAGAACTAAACCCTCAACACGATAAACTTGAACTCTTCAAAAAGACACAGAAATTATTAGATCGTTTTCTCTTTATTTTCTTTGCGGAAGACCGTTTATTGCTTCCAACGAATTTAATTCGTCGCATCAATAAGGAATGGGAGAATTTACAGAAAATGCGTTTTCCTGTTTCTTTGTACGACCGTTACATCACGTATTTCAATGACTTGAATGAAGGAGCTAAAGTTTCGCTTCCTGCATTTGGTAAAAAGACGGGGGATGCAATTGAAGAAACACACGATATCTTTGCTTATAATGGTGGTTTGTTTAAACCTGATGAATTTTTAGACAACCTTAAAATTGACGATCAATTATTATTTGAGCATACCCACAAATTAAGTGATTACGATTTTCAAAGTGAAGTTGACGTAAATATCTTAGGACATATTTTTGAAAATTCGTTGAATGAAATTGATGAGATAAAATCTGAAATTGAAGGGAATACAATTGATAAATCTAAAACAAGAAGAAAGAAAGACGGCGTTTTTTACACTCCAAAATACATTACTAAATACATTGTAGACAATACGATAGGTAAATTATGTACAGAGAAAAAAGAAGAAATTAAACTTTTAGACGAAGATTATATAACAGATAAAAAACTCCAGACGAAAACAAAAAAAGCATTATTAGACAAATTGGCTGATTACCGAAATTGGTTGTTGGATTTAACCATTTGTGACCCTGCTTGTGGTTCGGGCGCTTTCTTAAACCAAGCTTTAGAGTTTTTAATTGCGGAACATAGCTACGTTGATGAATTGCAAGCCAAAATGATGGGCGATGCAATGATTTTAAGTGATATTGAGAATAGCATTTTAGAACGAAACATTTATGGCGTTGATTTGAACGATGAATCCGTTGAAATTGCTAAACTTTCATTGTGGTTACGTACTGCTCAAAAAGGGAGAAAACTGAATTCTTTAAACAACAACATCAAATGTGGAAATTCTTTAATTGATGATGTTGCTGTTGCTGGTGAAAAAGCATTTTCTTGGGAGAAAGAGTTTCCTGATGTGTTTGCGAAAGGTGGTTTTGATGTGATTATTGGGAATCCGCCTTATGTTCAACTTCAAAGTATGGGCCCAATGAGTGATACGCTTAAAAATATTGGATTTGAAACTTATGAAAAAGGTGCCGATTTATATTGTTTATTCTCTGAAAAAGGATATAGCTTACTGAAAATAGGAGGTATTCAATCTTTTATTATGCCAAACAAGTGGATGATAGTATCTTATGGGAAACCGTTAAGGAAATTTTTATCAAAAACTGGTCTTACTCAAATTTTAAATTTTGGAGATATTCAGTTTTTTGATGGAGCGGCTACAATTGTCTGCATTTTTGTAACACAAAAAAAATCAAATTCATCAAATGTAAAGGTACTTTCTCTAAATCAAAAAAATTATAGTGGTGATTTTTTCACTTCAATTGAATCGAATTCTTATGAATATTCAATTAATAGATTTAGTGAAAATGAGTGGATTATAAAGCCTTTAGATGTTTCTTTAATTTTAGATAAAATGAAGAAAAAGAGTGTTGAATTAAACAGTCTTAATATTAATATATATCGTGGTATTTTAACAGGTTATAATAATGCATTTTATATTAATGAAGAAACAAAGAAAAAAATAATTTCAGAAGATCCAAAAAGTGCCAATGTAATTAAGAAGATGATTAGAGGTCGTGATGTTATTCCTTATGGTTACTCAAATTATGAATATTTGATAAACACTCATAACGGTATAAAATCAAAAAACAACTATATCGAATCTATCAAAATTGATGAATTTCCAGCTATTAAAAATCATTTAAACCAATATTACAATTTTTTAGAAAAGCGAAGCGATAAGGGTGATACTCCCTATAATTTAAGAAATTGTGCGTATTTAGATGTTTTTTTACGAAAGAAAATTATTTATCCAAATATGACATCACTTTTTCCTTTTATGTATGATGAAAGTGGTGTTTTTGCAAATCAAAAATGTTTTATTTTAAGTTCAAAAGATGAAAATATTTCTTTATTAGCATTAACAGCGATTTTTAATTCATCTTTATGCAAATTATGGATTTATTACAACTGTCCTGAATTATTAGGAGGAACAAGAGAAATAAGTAAAGTCTATTTTGAAAAATTTCCAGTACCAAATTTTGATGATAATCAAAAATATATATTAGAATGCTTCACTAAAATAAATATTAAAAACACAACTGAATTTCAACAATTAACTCAGAAATTCACCGCCTATTTTTCATCCCAATACAACATTGAAAAACTCCCTGGTAAACTTGAAAAGTGGTTCGAATTATCCTTTGTAGATTTTATTAAAGAGTTGAACAAAGTCATTAAAAAAGTGAAAGGAACACCACTTACCAAAAAAGATGAATTTGAATGGATGGATCTATTTGAAGAGAATAAGAAAAAAGCCTTGGAGTTAAAAGCTGAAATTGATAAAACAGACAAAGAAATAGACCAAATGGTTTATGAATTGTATGAGTTGACGGAGGAGGAGATTAAGATTATCTGCGATGCAACTTTGTAGTGTGGAAAATGTCTAAACTATGATTTTTTTATGATTCTATTGATTTGTATGATTTTGAAGAGTTGGACAGAATCATATTTCATCACTTTAATCACAAAAATCAAAGTGCTGACAATGGGGGCTAATGGCAAAATGTCTAAACGGTGATTTTTTTATGATTCTATTGATTTGTATGATTTTGAAGAGTTGGACAGAATCATATCTCATCACTTTAATCACAAAAATCAAAGTGCTGACAATGGGGGCTAATGGCAAAATGTCTAAACGGTGATTTTTTATGATTCTATTGATTTTTATGATTTTGAAGAGTTGGACAGAATCATATTTCATCACTTTAATCACAAAAATCAACGTGCTGACAATGGGGTTGGATTTCAGATAATTTTTATCGCTTTTACATAGTGTTTTTATCGAATTTTTATTTTTAAATTTAATTAATAACTTTACCTATGATCAATACTAATTACAAACATTCAGAATTGATATCAAAAATAAACGATTACGCAATTTTTCAGACTCTGTCTGCAAAATTGACAATTAACTATTGTGAAAAATGAATAGATTAATTATAGTCGGAAACGGATTTGATTTAGCAACTGGTATAGAGTCTAGTTATTCTAGTTTTATCTTGTGGTATCTAAAAGACTGTCTATCTAAAGCTAATAGGTCGAATGAATCAAATTTATTTTTATTTAAAAACATTAATGAGTCTTCTGTAAAAATTGTTGTAGAAAATTCGACAAGCCTTAAAGATTTTTTGTTATTCATCAAAGCTAATGATATAAAATATGAAGTTGAAGAAGAACGATTAAGCTTTTTAGAGAAAATAATAGAAGACAATCTAGAGCAAAAATGGGTTGATATAGAAAGTTTATACTTTGATTCTTTACTTCGAATTAAAGAAAGTAAATATGATGAAAAAGTTAAAAAAGGTTTAATAGTTAAATTAAATCAACAATTAAAAGTTTTAGAATCAAAATTATGTGAATATTTAAGCCAACAAGTTAAGGAGAAACGAAAAATTGATGATGAGTATTTTTATAATGTAAAAAGAATGTTTTTTTGTGAAGATTTAATTAAATTGAACTTTGGAGACGGTGATTTTATTAAACATAATACACTTATTTTAAATTTTAACTATACAAACCTGACAGAAGAATGGATTAAAGAACAAAACAACACCTCTCAAATTAATATTCACGGAGAACTAAAAAATCAAGAAAACAAAATTATATTTGGGTATGGAAATAATCAACATCCTAAATATTTAGAAATTGAACAATTGAATGATGATGACTATTTGAAAAATATAAAGTCAATGTCTTATCCTCTTACTTCTAATTACAGTAAGTTAATGAGTTTTTTGAATACTGGAAAAATTAATTCAGATAGTGGAATTGAACATTCAACAGATTTTGAGGTGCTTATATATGGTCATTCTTGTGGTTTGTCAGATAGTATTTTACTCAGAGAAATACTTCAACATAAAAACTGTAAGTCAATACATATTGCTTATTATGAAAATCAAAATGACTACCAAACTAAAACAATTCAAATATCAAGGCATTTCGATAGGAAAAATGAGTGTACGAATAAACAACAACCATTTAATAAAAAGTTAAAAATTCCTCAGTTGAAAAAGGATGAAAAAATGATTAAACAATAAGGAGTTTATTGATGTAGAAAATGTCTAAACTTTGATTTTTATGACTCTTTTGATTTATGTGATTTTGAAGAGTTACTTAGAATCATATTTCATCATTTTAATCAAATGAATCAACGTGCTGACAATGGGGTTGTATGTACAAATTAGTTAATATTACCTTGAGGAATTTAACCCTCTTTACGCATTATAAAATGCTTATTCGATAAAGAAAAGTACAATCTATGTCAATTTGCAATCTGCAGCACAAAGGTCTAAAGTCTAGTATCTAAAATCTATTATCTTAAAAAGTTATTAATCTTTATATTCTTAGCACCGATATCGTGCATCAAATTATACAAACCAAAGAATGTTCTGTTGATGTAGATAAAATGCGTTGAACCTCTGTTTCCGTTCATGTTTTTCATGTCTGAACTCTTTGCGTATTTCTTTCCGAGTTCGGCAATACGTAAAAAGAAATCATCGTTAGAAAAATCAAACTCTTCTACGTTAAAAGGTTCGGTAAACAAGCTTAACAACTCATAGAAAATCTGAGTAAAAAATACTTTTTCTACTTCAGAGTCGTCTTTTCTTAGAATTTCAAGTTCATATAATTTCTCTTCAAAATATGCTTTATTTTCTAGATTCTCTCTGATTGCTAATTCAAAATAAGGTTTGTAGAAATCTTCAGGAACTTCTTTGATACATCCAAAATCTAATGCTATCAATTCATTTTTTTCTGATATCAGGAAATTACCTGGATGTGGGTCTGCGTGAACTTTTCGAAGTTGGTGCATCTGAAACATATAGAAATCCCATAAGGTTTGACCAATCAAATTTGCTTTTTCAGGATCTGTATTGGAAGTTGTAAATTCAGATAAATGAACACCCGTCATCCAATCCATCGTAATGATTCGATCAGTAGATAGTTCAGGATAGTAATTCGGGAAAAGGATGTTTTTCAAGGGTTTACACTCGGATGCAAAAGATTGACTTTGTTTCAACTCATTGATGTAGTCCGTCTCCTCAATTAGCTTATTCTCAACCTCTTTAAAGTATTTATCAGAATCTTTTCCTTTGATGTTAAACATCTTAATTGCAATCGGTTTCACCAAAGCTAAATCTGACGAAATACTTTGAGCAACACCTGGATATTGAATCTTAACAGCTAATGTTTTTCCATCTTTTTTTGCTTGATGTACTTGTCCAATACTTGCTGCGTTAATGGAATCTAAATTGAACTCATCGTAAATTTCTGAAGGTAATTTTCCAAAATAATTTTTAAACGTTTTGTTCACTAAAGGTGCAGATAATGGCGGAACAGAAAATTGAGATAAAGAGAACTTTTCAACGTATGCTTGTGGCATGATATTTTTTTCCATGCTTAACATCTGCGCAACCTTCAAAGCACTTCCCTTTAACTCTTTTAAGCCATCGTAAATATCTGCTGCATTAGCTTCATTTAAACGACCTTTAGCATCTTTTTTAGAATTAATTACTTGATCTCCATAATATTTAATATAATTCACACCTACCTTCACCCCTGTTTGAACCAGTTTAGATGCTCTTTGAATTTTTGATGTTGGAATACTATTTAATGACTTCATAACTAATCTATTTAAAGGTGAATGCTAATAACTTACATTTTCATTTTTTCTTTCCACAAAAACTTACCAAAATCAATGATATTTTTTAAAGGCGTTAAATCCATTAAATCGAAAGATGCGTGTACAGATTTCTCAATAAAAAGATCTGTCTTTTCAAACGAAGGAGAAGTATCTTCCATCCAAAATTTAAGCGTTAACAAAAACTGTCCCCACGCTAATTCATCGATTGCTTTTCCTTGTATTTTTTGTATCTTTTCTTTCGGAATATCTACAACATTCAAATCCATGGACTGAATAAATGCTTGAAATAATTTTCTTAACTCTTTCAGTTTAGATAATTGCTTTAAATCATGTTTTTCAGCTTTTAACAAATAAGTGATTAAACTTCTGTTTGCAGTTAACAATTCAAAAAATGTAAAGTAAAAACTCAATAATTTTGTTTTATTATCGTATTCGTGATAACCTTCACTATTTTGAAGCATAGTTAAGGTTTCTTCGAATAAAGTCGAAAAAACATTCTCCTCTAAAGCTGAAAAAGAAGCAAAGTACTTATAAAACTCTTGTTCCTCTTCTCCAATTTCTTTACAAAAGATATAAACTGAACTTGGTTGTTTTTGGTGAGTTAAAACATAATCTGTGTATGCTTCAAAAAAATGACGTGATTTATCTTTTTCCATCTCTTAATGTTTTTATCAAAGTTAACTTATTTTGTTTAATTAAACAAGTTAAAAGTTAAACAAATAATTAATAAAACAAAAGCCTTAATATCAGTATCTTAACAAAAAAGAGAACTATTGTTAACATTAAATTAATAGCTACAAAAGAATTAAAAATTTATAAAACAGAACATTAAGCTATAATTAAGACTAAACTAATTTTATATATAAATAACATAACTATAAATTACCCTTAATCGAAAAAGAAAACTTGATAGATACTTTTGTCATGTAAAATTTATTAATTCAAATTATTAAAAATGAAATTAAAGTTACTTATTTCGACAATGGCATTATCAGCTGGTTCTTTGTTCGCACAAGAATCTCCGTTCCCAGTTTTAGATGCAAATTTTTATGATCCAGCAGATTATGCAACAGATCTTCCAGAAGTATTAATCCCAGCTTCACCTTTGAAGTACGATGTTATTTTTACTGGTGGTGTTGATCTTGTTACTAATGCTAACAACGAAACAGCTCTTGCAAAAGAATGGCAAGATTTTACTGGTTACGTTCCAATCGCAGGAAGAAGTGATAGTGGTTATGTAATCGTAAATCATGAAAGAATGGAAGCTAGTCCAATTTTAGGAGACGGTGGTGGAATGACAGTTTTTACTGTTTATTACAACCAGTCTTCAGAATCTTGGGAAGTTGTTAATGACCCTAATGGAAAATACAGAAATGTTGATTTTTCTGCAGTAGGTGGAACTGGAGCTAACTGTGGAGGAATCCAAACAAGTTGGGGTAAAGTTTTCACAGCAGAAGAATGGGGAAGTGCATTCAAAGACAACAAAACAATCTATAATGAAGGAAATGGAATTACAGATACTTCTGATTTCAATATTACTTCATTCAATGGAGATGCTGTTGATGTTGACGTTGAGAAATACAAAAACTTTCAATACATGGTTGAAGTTGATGTTAAAAATGCAGTAGCAGTTAGAAAAAACTACAACATGGGTCGTTACGATCATGAAGGTGGTTGGATTGCATCGGATAGAAAAACTGTTTATTTAACAGATGATTATTCTGGTGGTGCAGTATTATTTAAATTTATCGCAGACGTAGCTGAAGATTTCAGTACTGGTCAATTATACTGCTATAAGCAATCTGCTGATGGAATGTCTGGTTCTTGGCTACCTTTAACGATGGACTTAGAAACTATGATGAATGCGAGACAAGAAGCTTATTCATTAGGAGCAACTACTTTCATGCGTTTAGAATGGATAGAAGGAATCAACGACAATACTATCTTTATTACAGAAACAGGAAGAGGAAAATCTCAAAGTGTTCAATCTGCTATGGAAGCTGGAGCAACTTTAGCTACTCACTTAATTCAATTAGATGCAAAAGATGGAGCAATCGATTCAACTTACAATGACCTTTGGGGAAGAGTATTAAGATTAGATGTTGCTACTGGTAAAATTGAAAGCGCTATTGAAGGTGGTGGAAATTTAGATGCTAACTACAACCCTTTCAACAATCACTTATCTTCTCCAGATGGGTTAACTTCAACCGTTATTGATGGTAGAACTTATTTAGCAATTAATGAAGATATGAATCCTTCTGGTGCTCCAGCTAATCCTACTCATTTCTCTAGTAAATTAAATGAAATTTACATGTTAGATGTAACAGGTGATATGCCAGGAAAACACTACAATGTAAATGAATTAAGAAGATTTTTAGTAGGACCTGCAGGATGCGAAACTACAGGTGGTAGGTTTACACCAGACGGAAGTACTTACTTCGTTAACATCCAACACCCATCTACTTCTAACACTCCTCCTTTTGATCACTCTGTAACATTAGCTATTACAGGATTCAAAAAAATCTGGGCGAGTCAGTTAGGATTAAATGAGTTACAAAATGCAGAAGATGAATTTACAGTTTATCCTAATCCAGCTTCAAGAGAGATCTATTTAAGTGAGCAGATGGATGTAGCAATCTACAACATGAATGGAGAAAGAGTTTTAGTTGAAAGAAATACACAAGTTGTAAATATCTCAACTTTAGCAACTGGTTCTTATGTTGTTAAAAATTCAAAAGGTGAAGCTAAAAAGCTAATCATTGAATAATCTATAATTATCAAAGAATTAAACATGGGGACTTCGGTCTCCATGTTTTTTTGGGTCACACTAAATATTATGGTTTTAAAGTTGTTAAGTGAATTTTAAAAAAGTTTTTTTACATATCTTTTGGCTTGACCCAAAAGAAACAAAAAGTCAAGGCTGAACCAATAAAACTTGAAAACTACAAAACACTCCGTAGCTTCATCCAAACTCACAAACGCTGTTAACAACAACCAATTCTTGGATTGTTGACAGCTGAGTTCAAACATGGATTCAGCTTCACTTCGTTACTTCTTGTTTTCTACATTTCATTGCTTAGGCCGAAAAATGCTTCTATTATTATGTCTCGTCAACATTATTACTTTTATTTTATAACCTGATATACAGCAGCTTAAAGGGGTAATCTATATTTAATTCATTTCTTAAATTATGAAGTTTAAAGTTTAAAAATAGATCGATAATTTCAAGTTTCGAAGCGATAACTCCAATTTTGCACAGAACTAGGCGGTAAATGGAACGAAATTGCGTTCCACATCGAAGTGTAACAAAGATGTAAGGAAGTAAGCATGTAGTTCAACATTTATCCGCGGTTTTTGTGGAGTGAAACGGAACGTAAAAAGTTCCTTGTAAAATTGAGAAGCTGTTTTTGGATACTTTTTTCAGCTCAAAAAAGTATCGGAAGAAATAAAAAAATGTTTAGTACCCAAAGTTTTAAACTGAGCCATTTTTTTTCGTTAAACACATTATTATCTTTTATACTATTTATTAAAATGAAAAAGCTATTTAATATTTCACTGATTTTTTGTATCCTTTGTCTGGGTTTTTCAAACACGCATAAAAACGAATTTCCGAATACTTCAATTCAAACAAATATATTAAAAGATATTGATGCTTGTATTTCTTCAGCTAATCATTTTATAGAATTAATTCAAACCAATAAAAAACTTGATTTCATTCAAGAATATAAAAACTTAAGGTCTGATTATAAAAAAATTGAAACTTATATTGTTTTTAGATATCCAAATATAGATAAAGTTTTAAATGGTGGACCTGTTCCTAGTATGACACGAGATGTAGTTATCCTGCATAAAGATGAACCAACAGGCCTACAAGTAATCGAAGAACTAATCAATGAAAACAATATAGATGAAAAAGCAGTGTTAGAAAATCTTGTAACCATTCAAAAAAACTTGACAACCTTAAAAAACTCAATCACCAAACTCCCAATACTAAACTGGGAAATATTAGAAGCTAACCATTTAGCTATAACTAGAATCATCACCTTAAGCTTAAGCGGATTCGACTCCCCTGCTCTACTTTTAAGTATTCAAGATTCTAAAATTGTCTTAACACAAATTCAAAAAGACCTTACACTATTTAAACCATTTACCTCTAAAAATTACGACTGGAACAAAACGAATGATTTGATCCACTCTACTATTCAATATTTGAATACCAATACTGATTTTAATAGCCTTAACAGGTACGATTTATATAGAAACTATCTTTTACCAATTCAAAAAGCAATCAAGCAATTACACATAGATACAGGTTACGAGTTTTACCATGAAACAACCACTATAAAGCGTTCAATTGGTAAAGGGGAACACCTTTTCTCTAAAACTTATTTAGATCCGCATTATAGCATGAAAGGAAATAACACCTCTCACAATCAGAAGCAAGTCGACCTTGGAAAAACACTTTTCTTCGACCCAATCTTATCAAAAGAAAATAATTTCTCCTGTGCTTCATGTCATAATCCTTCAAAAGCTTTCACAGATGGAGTGGATAAAAGTTACTCTTCAAACTTAAAAGATAAAGTAAAACGTAATTCTCCAACACTAATTAATTCTTGTTTTCAAAATAACTTCTTTTTAGACTTACGTTCAAGTGATATGAACGATCAAATCATGAACGTCATTTTAAGTAAAGATGAATTCAATACTACACCGGATGAAATTGTTTTAAAATTAAGGAAAAGTGAAGATTACCAAACCTTATTTAAAGAAGCATATTACGTTTACTCTACTCCTATCACTATCGGAACAGTAAAATCAAGTCTTGAACTATATGTTCGCTCATTAGTAAACATTAACTCAAAATTCGATAAAAACATCAGAGGAGAAATGAACAACCTTTCCAAAGAAGAAGTTGATGGAGCAAATATTTTCCTAGGTAAAGCAGCTTGTGCAACCTGTCATTTCGCTCCAAATTTCAATGGTTTTGTACCACCACATTACCAAGATACGGAAGGAGAAATATTAGGTGTACTAGCTGAACCAAATAAAAACCAAATCGATAAAGACAATGGAATGTACGAACGTTTCAAAAACAGTTATCCAGAAGCGCATTACATTAAAGGCATGTTCAAAACTCCAACGATTCGAAACATTGAATTAACTGGACCTTACATGCACAACGGTAAATACAAAACTTTAGAAGAAGTTGTAGATTTTTACAACCACGGAGGAGCTGCAGGAAAAGGACTAGAATTACCTCAACAAACCTTATCTTCAGATTCGTTAAACCTTACAACTTATGAAAAGAAAGCCCTTGTTTCGTTTATGAAAACGTTGACTGATACAACTGGAACAGTGGTTAAACCTTTTGCTTTACCAAAGTTCGGAGCAGATAGTTTGGATAATAGAGTTTGGGGTGGTTTGATGTATTGAAAAATTTGGTTTCATTTTAATAAGGTTTGAATAGTTCCAACTCAGAAGTTATCATCATAGCATATTCTGAAGCTGTTGATGGAAATGGACATCAGGTTCTGAAGGAACAAAAGGTCCAACATTCTCATCTTTTCGACAAGATGGTAGAGATAAAATAATTAACACAATTCCAAAAGATATTGTTAACAGTACGTTCTTTTTCATAGTTTTTTAGCTTTTTAAACTTTGTTTATTATACATACCGTTTAAAAAGGAACTTACCCTACCTTGAATGTTATATTTTTATTTTTTTATTCAATAAATAAAAAATTTCAGTTCTTTCCTGTAATTCATAATTTGTAATAACGGTTTGTATTAAGCAGTAAGGAAAAAAAACTACTAACTGTTGGATAGCAAAACACTTAATTTAAATGAAAAGCGGTTCAAGATTACTCCCAAACCGCTATTGCTTTTATTATTGTTGGCGTGTCGTTTTATTTCATTCCTGCGAACTTTATACCTGTCAAATCAGCCATATCTTTTTTCCATGTAGTAATATCATTTTGGTTGAATTTATTCAGATGATTATGACCGCATGCTCTAGCCATAACTTTCATTAATTCAGTTGATGCTGAAAAGAAGTTATATAATTGCTTAGCAGATTTATCTACGTTCAATAATTTTCTTAATTCCGGTTTTTGAGTTGCAACTCCAGCTGGACAATTATTGGTATTACACATTCTAGCAGCTACACAACCAATAGACTGTAATGCAGAATTTGATAAAGCAATTCCATCTGCGCCTAATGCCATTGCTTTAATAAAATCATCAGCAACACGAATTCCCCCTGTAATAATCAAAGTGACATCTTTTCGGCCGACTTTATCTAAATAGTGTCTTGCTCTTGCTAAAGCAGGAATTGTGGGAACAGAAATGTTGTTTCTAAAAATTAATGGAGCTGCCCCAGTTCCACCACCTCTACCGTCCAAAATAATATAGTCGGCACTTGCATCTAAAGCAAACTGAATATCTTCTTCAATATGGTTGGCAGATAGCTTAAATCCAATTGGTATTCCTCCGGTAACTTCACGAACCTTATCTGAAAAATTCTTAAAATCAACAGCTGTTATTAAATCATCAAAAGTTGGAGGAGACACTGCTGGTGTGCCTTCTTCTATATTTCTAACTTTTGCAATTTTACCAACTACTTTATTTCCTGAAAGGTGACCTCCAGTTCCTGTTTTTGCTCCTTGTCCACCTTTAAAGTGAAAGGCTTGAACTCTTTTTAGTTTATCCCATTCAAAACCAAACTTACCAGAGGCATATTCATAAAAATATTTACCGTTAGCAGCTTGTTCTTCATCCAACATTCCACCTTCACCAGAACATATTCCTGTTCCTGCCATTTCTGCCCCTTTGGCTAAAGAAATTTTCGCTTCTTCTGACAACGCGCCAAAACTCATATCTGACACGAATAATGGGATATCTAGTTTTAGTGGCCTTTTAGCGTTTGGTCCAATTATTAATTCAGATTTTACTGGTACATCTTCCATTAAGGGTTTTGTTACCATTTGTGCTGCTAAAATTTGAATGTCTTTCCATTGTGGTAACTCGGGAGTTGGAACACCCATAGCGCCCATTTCTCCATGATGACCTGTTTTCGATAATCCGTTTCTAGCGAGTTCTTTAATATAGGCTAATGTTGGTTCATCTTTCGTTGAACCATTGCTTTCTGGTGTTATAGGCTCTGTTAAAGAAGTTTCTTCTTTCAATTTAGCGTGTGTTCCGTCACAATAAGGTGCGTTTTTCGAATGTTTACACATACATAAATAGGCATCTCCCGATTCTTCTGCTTCAAATTTAACAGGAGTAATATCTGTAGTTCTATGAGAACCATCACAATACGGTTGGTTTTTACTTAATCCGCAAGCACACCAGTAATGTTCTTCACCTTTTTTTAACTCCACTTTGATAGGTTTTCTATCTGCTATTTTTGGTTTTGACATATCTTTTATTACTTTATATTATTACTTTATTTAATTACTTCTTCACCATCTGTAAATTTTGCAAAACGACCTTTATTTTTTTCGTGTACTGGTTCGTTGGTATCATAAGGCCATCCTCCATATTGTGTTGCTTTATACACTTTTATTGCCTCTTGTATTTCTTCTTCCGAATTTGCTACAAAAGGACCATGTTGAACAACAGGCTCATTAATTGCTTTGCCTTGTAAGAATAACAAATATGCTGTTTCTGACGAATTTTGAATATGAACTTCTTCTCTAGAGTCTAAATGCAGAAGCTTTTTGACATTAACTTTAGAATCATCAATAAATAGTTCATTTCCTTCATAGAAATAGAGTGTTCTTGTAACATCATTTTTTAATCCATTGATTGAAAATTTCGCATTTGGGTATATCTTAATTGTCCAAATTTGAACTTCGTTTTCAGAATCCGCAGCCCAAGAGTCTGGATTTGGCGAAAGTGCTTTTTTACCGTTTAATTCACCAGCTATGATATCAATTTCTGTTAATCTCCCTTTTTCATCCTTAGATATCACTTTTGGAATGTCTTCACTCCAAAGCATTTTGTAATATGGATTTGCTTTTTTACTCTTTCCTGGAAGGTTTAACCAAAGTTGAAAAATTTCAAAAGGATTCTTATCTTTTTTAAGTAGCGGAAACATTTCTGCGTGTAGCACTCCTTTTCCGGATGTTAACCATTGTACGTCTCCATTTCCAAAACGACCTTTTCCACCAAGAGAATCCGAATGATCCACCATTCCTTTTGTAACAATACTTACCGTTTCAAACCCACAATGCGGATGTGCAGGAAATCCTGGAACATTGGCTCCGTGATACATATTCCAACCATCTTTAGAGGCAAAATCTTGTCCTATTGGACGACCTTCTAAAGAAACGTTTGGCTCCATATTGTCATTGCCTCCAGGGAATTCGTCATAATGATAAGAACAAAATATAAAAGGATCTTTAGTTTCCCAAGGGAGAACTAACGGCTTTATTTCTTTAATTGATGTTTTTTTCATTCTTTTTGATTTTCAATAGATTAGAGTATGAACCTTTATTGGTATATAGTAATAATATATTCATTGTAATTGCCATGGCAGCTCCAACAATACCAGCAATATCTAAGAATAAATGAAAAAGGAATGCATTGAGCATAATTGGAAAAATAATAACTAGAGCAAATGCTTGATATTTATTGATTAGTAATAATATACCTACTGCGACTTCTACCACAGCAACAACAACCATGAGATAACCACTTTGTACTAATGCTGCCATAAATTGACTAGCTGCTTCAGGTAATGGTGGCATGGGCATAAACTGAAGAAATTTGTTAAGTCCGAAAATGACCAACATTAATCCAAAAAGGATTCTGATAATTAATTTTGCTTTTTTCATCTGTACTAATATTTTTTATACAAAAATCAGTACTTAGAAATACTTATGCATTCATGTAGATGAAGAAATGAATCTATTTTGCTCTAGATAGTTTTCTTCTAATTGTGCTAAGGGTTTGAGGTGCGATACCTAAATATGAGGCAATCATTTTTTGAGGAACTCTATTTGGTAACTCTGGATATGTTTCAAGAAAATATAAATATCTATCAGCAGCAGGAGCTCCCATCAACATTAAGACTCTACGCTGTAAACGTCCAACTCGTCTATACAAAACTTGAGCGTTTTGAGCAATTTGTTCCTTATCTAACTCTGTATTAAATAAACTGTCTTTTTCAAAAGTTATTACTTCTGAATCCTCTAGACACTCAATAAATAATTGTGAAGGTTGTTGGTATTGTAAAGCTTCTAAATCGCCAATAATCCAATTCTCTAGAGCAAACATATAAATATGTTCTTTACCCTTACTATCAATAAGATAGCTTTTTAAAAGTCCCTTTTTAACATACATAGGAAAGGTTTTGAAATCTCCAGCTTTTTGAATGATTTCACCTTTCTTATATGACTTTAGGTTAGATTTTGGTGCTATTTTTAATATGTCTTGTATATTATTATTCATTCATTTCCTAATGCTGCAAAACTATGTTAATATTTGCAATTACGCATATATCTAAAATAGTTATAAATGTTTAATCTACTTAATATTAGTCGTTTGTATGTCGAATAAGTAATCGTTTTTCATGAGGTCTGAATTGTCATGTATTTCAAATGTAAATATAAAATTTAAATCTCAAGGTTAACGATCGGGCTTTTCAATTGATCAACCTCTTTTGTTGTAACGTATGTTTATATCGTTTTAGTACTGTAATCCCAAAATAAGTGTTAGTTATACCTTAAACTAGTTTCATTCATAAGGATGTATTTTGTAAATTATTGTCTCAAAATATACCTTCCTATACATAAGGAATTAACAAAAACCCTAAGTCAACCTTTCAATAATTGCTTGATGATCCGAAAATTCCTTCAACAACCCCTCTTTTTCAAACAATTCAAAATCAGCGAAATCAAAACCAGGAGCAACAACACAAGAGACCAACGAATAAGAATTTTCTTCCAAAACAGTCGAACCAAAAATCGTATCTTTAGGAACTAAAAATTGAGGTAAATACCCTTTTTCAAAGTCATTTCCTACAATGTTTTCTTGGTGTCCGTTTTCTTTAGAAAGTATATGCACGATCAACGGACTTCCACCATGGTAAAACCATAACTCATCACTTTTAATACGGTGAAAACGAGACACATTATCAGATGTTAACAAGAAATAGATAGCTGTCATTAAGTTTCTATCCCCTGATTTTACTAATCCCTCAGAACGATACGTCTCTCTGTAAAATCCACCCTCAGGATGAGGTAATAAATCCAATGACTTAACTAAATCGTTTATCTCCTTTTCAATCATAGTAATTTCCATCTACGTAGTACCATTTATTGTTATCAAAATGAAAGTTAGAACGTTCATGATGTACGTGCTCTCCCCCTTTTAAATCTTTATAAGTCGCTTTAAATTCAACTATATTTTCTTTTTCAGCAATAATTTCTAACTTCAACAAAGTAGTTTCATTTGCCCAATCCTTGATGTTTTCAAGCGAAGTTAAATGCTGAACAGATGGATGAGTTGTTTCAAAAATATAATTCACTTCTTTCATAGCGTATGCACTATACCTTGACTTCATCAAATCCAGAGCCGTTTCAGGCAATAAATCACCACTGATGAAACGATCACAGCAGTCGTAAAAACTATCTCCTGAACCACAAGGACATTTTTTATTTTCCATTCTGTTTTTTTAATTCATTAGCAATCCATTTCTGAAACAAACGAGCATTTCTTCCATGAACAAGTCCGTTCACTGCAAAATTATGTTCTCCTGAATAGTCTGGCTTAGCACACATAAAAATATACTTCACCTCTGCTCTATTCAAAACAGCATCCACAACTTTACTGGAAGGAATACAAATTGGACCAGGAGGCAAACCGTTTATTTTGTAGGTATTATAAGCACAATCAATCTCTCGATGTTTTGCCAATAATCGTTGAACATTATCTAATTTATCTCCCCAACAAAATTTAAAAGTAGGGTCTGATTGTAAA
>Ga0228614_1000196_pt1 | contig 36822 bp, 31 predicted proteins | sample 15DmetaG_FD_190531 | JGI IMG/M metagenome (GOLD analysis project Ga0228614, IMG submission 190531) | Seawater microbial communities from Monterey Bay, California, United States - 15D | ecosystem: Environmental > Aquatic > Marine > Coastal | place: USA: California | collected 2016-10-13
TCAGCCTTGACCTTTTGTTTCTTTTGGGTCAAGCCAAAAGATAGGTGAAAAAAAATATATACTAATATACTTTTCTCCCTAGATATTTTGATTGACCCAAATTCACATTCAATTTGTTTTTGCTGTCAAAAACAGAAAAGCTGTAATTTACGTTTCTTGGAAAGAAGAATTATATAAATATATCTCAGAAATAATTTCTTCCAATTCTCATAAAGTTCTTGCTATTAATGGGGTCGAAGATCATATACATATATTGATCGGCTATAGACCTACTCAAGCTATGTCTGATTTGATACAACAAGTGAAGCAAAGCTCATCCAAATGGATTAATAACAAAGGATTCCTAAAGTCAAAATTTGAATGGCAACAAGGTTTTGGTGCTTTTTCTTATAGTAAAACTCATGTGGATAGAGTTATCAATTACATTAATAATCAAGAAGAACATCATAAAAAGAAAGCCTTTTTAGCTGAATATGAATTGTTTCTCAAGAAATTTAATGTTGACTATGATAAGAGGTATATCTTTAAAGAGTTGGCATAGATAGATGCCTAAAACTCAATATAACCTCTACGAGGTAAGAGATACATATACTTACCTTGGGTTACACAGATGAAGTCTCTACGAGACTAGCACTATAACCAATACATAAAAAGTAAGAACTAAGTTGATGCCCCAAGTCCCATAGGGATGATATCTTGGTAACTAGCAACAGATACCTAAAACTATAACCAATATATAAAAAGTAAGAACCGAGTTGATACCCAAAGTCCCATAGGGACGATATCTTGGTGCTACCACACTTTTATAACTTGTTTTTATAAGAAAATCCAAAATAATTTGACAGTTTTGTATAAACATTAATAAAGAATTTTAGACTCTATGAAAATTAGTTTTTTATTTATAGCGATTTTACTTTTTGGTTGTAGCAACTTAAAGCAAGTAAAAGCAACGAGTGAAACTCAAAGTGAACCTACTGTTCAAAAAGAAGTTGTTGAGAAAGTTGAAGTAAAAGAAGATGCCAATATATTAAATCAAAGGCCAGTATATAGAGCTGCTAGAACAATTAAAACAGACCTTATTCATACCAAGCTGGAAGTGAAATTTGATTGGAGCAAAAGTTACTTGTTGGGTAAAGCTACCATTTCTGCAAAACCTCACTTCTACCCTTCTGATAGTTTGTATTTAGATGCTAAAGGGATGGAAATAAAGTCTGTGAAAATCGGCGAAAAAACACTTTCATTTGACTATTCAAACGATGTAATTGCTATTCAATTGGATAAAGAATATACGAATACGGAAGAATATACTGTTATTATCGATTACATTTCGAAACCAGAAGAAAGAGAGACTGGTGGAAGTGAAGCAATTACTTCCGATAAAGGACTTTACTTTATCAACCCATCAAGAGATGAAAATTCAAAAATGCCTCAAATTTGGACGCAAGGCGAAACGGAATCAAGCTCCGTTTGGTTTCCAACTATCGACTCACCAAACAGTAAATCCACACAAGAAATTTGGATTACTACGGAAACAAAAAACACGACTTTATCGAATGGGAAGTTAGTGAAAACAATTAAAAATACGGATGGTACAAAAACAGACATCTGGAAACAAGAACTACCTCACGCTCCATATTTATTCATGTTAGCCGTAGGTGAATTTAAAGTTGTAAAAGATTCTTATACCAAACCAAATGGATCGGTAATGGAAGTAAACTACTACGTTGAACCAGAATGGGAAGGAAATGCAAAAGCAATTTTTGGAGAAACACCTGCAATGATCGACTATTTCTCAAAATTATTAGGGGTTCCATATCCTTGGGATAAATACCACCAAATAGTTGTAAGAGATTACGTTTCAGGTGCAATGGAAAATACAGGAGCTGTAATCTTTGGAGATTATGTTTACAAAACAGATCGTGAACTTTTAGATGCAAACGACCAAGCAACCATTGCACACGAGTTGTTTCACCATTGGTTTGGAGATTTAGTAACAGCAGAATCCTGGTCTAACTTGACCTTAAACGAATCTTTTGCAAACTACTCTCAATACCTTTGGGATGAACACCGATATGGTAAAGATGAGGCTGCATACCAAGCAGAAATAGTGGAGAAAAACTATTACGAATCTTCCAAAGCAAAAGGATACCATAACCTAGTTTGGTTTGATTATCCTGTAAGAGATGATATGTTTGATGCTCATTCTTATAACAAAGGAGGTCGAATTTTACACATGCTCCGTTCTTACTTAGGAGACGAAGCATTCTTCAAAGGAATCCAATTGTATTTAACAGAAAACAAGTTCCAGGCAGCTGAATTTCATCAATTACGATTAGCTTTTGAAAAAGTGTGTGGGGAAGATTTAAATTGGTTTTTCAATCAATGGTACCTTGGAAGTGCACACCCTATTTTGGATATTGAACAAAAAATTAACTTGGAAAATTCTACGGTTGAAGTTCGTCTAAAACAAAGTCAAAACCTTGAGTTAGCTCCAATTTTTAAGCTACCTATGCACGTTGCGATCTTCGATTCACTTGGCAAACATACCTACCCTATCATTTTCGATAAATTAAATCAAACGTTCACTTTCCCTTTCAAACATAAATTAAACTGCGTGGTGGTGGATGATCAAGAAATGCTATTGGCAAAGAAAAGGGAAGAAAAATCAATAGAGCAATTCGCCTTCCAATATTATAATAGTTCAGAATATAAGACTCGAAAAACGGGTTTAATCCGAGGAACAGAAAAAAATAATAAAGCGAAAGATCAATTAATCTTAGACGCATTAGAGGATCCATTTTGGAATATCCGCCTAACAGCTATTCAACTAGCAGATAAGTTGAGTGATGGAGCTAAAAAGCAGGGTATTGATAGAATTAAGTTAATGCTTGAAAATGATTCCAAGTCTCAAGTGAGAGAAGGAGCTATTCAATTTTTAACCAAAAACGTAGACCCACAATTAGCACAAACGAACTGTATTGAAAGTATAGAAAATGATTCATCGTACCTAGTTGTTAGTGCAGGCTTAGTCTTTTTAGGTCAAATAAACCCTGAAGAAGCTTTATTAAAAGCAAGAAATTTAGAAAACGAAAGTTCTTCTTCTTTAAAATTAGCAATTGCACAAATCTATGCTGGTTTTGGTGAAGAAACAGAATCTATATTCTTTCAAAATGCGCTTAAAAGTCAACGATTAAGTGCCTTAGATGAAGTTGGTGTTTTAAGTTCTTATTCCATGTTTTTAGTTCGCCAAGATCTAGAAACAATCTCTAAAGCTGTTCCAGCTTACGAATACATCTCTAAAAATGGAGGTTATTATTCTAAAATGTTTTTCACGCAAAACATAGATTATCTTCAACGCCACTTAACGGAAAAATTGGTAGAATTAAATGCAATGCTTTCCGTTTACGAGAAAGATAAAAACGAAAGTGAAATTGCTAAAACAAAAAAGGAGATAGAAGTTTGTGAGAAATTAGTTGGTGATTTTAAGACTCTTATTCAGTAGTAGAACATCAACTTATATGGACCGTAAATTTTCTTAAATGATAAAAGAAAATTCTATAAAACTTAGGTTAATAAGTTTACTTCTTTACTTCATTTAAGATTCAAAAAAAATAGGCTATTCTTTTTGAATAGCCTATTAAAATATAAAATAAGGATTTAATTCTATCTGCACCGCAGTAGCTTGAACGAACTGAGCTGCTGTGGAAAGTTTAATTTACATTCCCCAAAAAATTATTCAATCGTCTTAAAATAGATAAATACCATCATTCCTTCTTCTTGTTCTGAATCAAAGTTTGATAAAAGTTCTAAAGCTTTAACAAATCCACTACTATTTTCTTTAATCTTTTCAACGGTTTCAATGGTAACGTTTTCTGATTCTTCAGATCGTTTTTCCGTTGTTTTCATAATGAAATCCATTTCAATGTTAGAGCCATTTAGAAAAGTACTCGCTTGAGATTGTGCTTTAACTTGTGCCACCCTATTGATAAGCGAACTACTTGTATATTTCTTTTTGTCTAAAATGACTACAGAAATTAAATAGTTGTTTTCATAATCTTCAACCACTTTTACTCCTGTATAAGGAGAAGAGTTATACATTCTTTTTAAGAAGTTAGTTAAACTTGTTTTTTCTGAATTATAATCTTGAGAAAAACCATTTAATGAAAAAGCTAAAATAATTAGCCCAATAAATATCTTAATCATATTTTTTTAGTTTTATTACCTTACAACTGCTCCTCGCATTGAGATTAATTCGTTTGAAATTATAATATTCCTACTACTATATCTTGAAAATAAATCTGCATCATTATCCCAAAAAGTAGCTATGGCTTCGTATTCTTGTGGCATTCTATTTTGTAAAGCCATTCTACCCTCATATTTTCTGTCTAAACGGATATTTTCTTCAGTAGTAATAATGAACACTTTATTTGCTCGTTCCATCATATCTCTAAAAAGTTCTTCAGAATATTGGTTGTTATGTTTTAAAGCCTTGATATAACTAAAAAGAACTTTCATCGGAATCACATGTTCATATTTAAAAGGATATTTCTTTTTAGCACCTTTTAAAATAGGTTGTTGAGTGTATAAACCTTCATTATTAAGTAAAGTTAAAGCAGCTTCACTCACACCGTATCTTTCATTTTGTAAAGAGTACTTTGCCATGTAATTTCTAATGCCATATGCAAAAACTTCATTTTCTAAACACTCAATAGGTGTAGTTGAAAAAATCTTATGCAATAAAACTAATAATTCTTCTTGTAATTGCTCTTCGTTCATAATTATATTTTTTTTAATTTTAAAAAGTTCTAACTGCTCTAACAACACCAGTACTACTTTTCTTTTCAGCATTAGACCCTCCAACTCGATACATTTCAATAGGGCCTCTTCCGTATTGTCCTTTTGGAACTTCAGAATTGGTCCAATAAGGATGGTAACCACCAGTATAAAGCCCAACTATTTTTTCACTATTATAACCTGAAATTAAATACATAGAAAGTTCCTCTTTTAATGGAAGACGCCAATCATCATATCCATTTAAAACTAAATTATCACATGTAGAATATGCCGTGTAATAATTAACTTTAATTGGAGTTAAATCCATAACAGATATTACTAGACCATGCCCATTATTTTCTGTAAGTACTATACCTCCATGTTTAAAAAAAGAAACTACCCCTTTTGGTTTTATAGAATATCCCGTTGTTTTTTCTAATTGACTAAGACTTTTACGATGGATGAATCTAAAAGTCGCCACTTCAACTCCAGAAGTTGGAAATTTTAAATAATTTGATGTTGAAAAACTTAAATTATAATCTCCTTTTTTATTAAACCTTTCCTCTTTACCTGAATCATATATAGTAAATAAGTTAATACAATCCTTCCATTTTTTAGCAATCATTATTATGCCTCTTGAACTTATTTCTTTTCTTAGATAATATTTATGAGTTTGTCCATTGTATCTGATTTGTACTGGAAATATTTTCTTGTTTAGGTTATTATAACTTTCAATTTCTGCTTTCGATAAACTTAAAGCTGAAAGAGTTTTAATACAATAATCTGCACAAAAATCCATGTTTTTATTAGAAATGGCTTTTACTGTTAGTGGTATATCCCATAATGAATTTAATGAATTTGCTGAATAAGGGTCACTAGTTTCAATAGAGTAATCAAATGCAATTTGCATAGGTTCGTGTAACAAGCCAAGCATTTCAGATATAGTATTAACTTCACCTTCCTCATTTAATTTTTGCTGTTTGATATTTAAAGCAAATAATCCCCCATTAATCTCAACTTCTATACCTTTCGATTTTACAAAACTTGTTAACTTATTGACTGATACTATTGCTTTTAAGTTTACCACCCACTTACCATCAGGAAACTGCGTTTCATTTAAAACTTCATATGATTTAATATTACCACTAGATACAGACGTAATTTCATCATTAATTAATTCATCATTAAGAATCTCTGTACGAGATGAAATAAATGCACCAAAAGCTTGTTCGATTGCTGATCTTAAAGCTACTAATTTTGCTTTCTCAATTGTTAATCCTTCACCAATAACAGTTAATGTAACGTCATCTTGATTTTCTTGACCAAATAATTGTGTATTGTTAAAAAATACAAATGCTAATAAAGTAATAAATAATGTTTTCATTTTTTGATAATTAAATTTAATAAACTGGTTAATGCTTTCAACACCTCTACTAAAGACTCTAAGTATGGGATAATAAATATTTCTAATTTCTATACATAATAGTTAATAATATACTTAATAAACCCAATAAACTTTGTAGTTTGTTTGCACTTTTGGTTGGTTACGAGCATATTCAACTGAGACTTCTTTGTAAGCATTTATTCTGAGCTTTTCTATCTCTGTCGCATTTTTGGAATTTTCAAGAGCAAGTTCATGCTCTCTTTTGTTTTCAATTTCTTGTCGTTTAATCCTTTCAATTTCATCTGCAGTTAATTTAGCCTCAACTTTTTTATTGAATTCTTCTACTTCAGAAAAACAAGATGCGTTTTTATTTATTTTTAATAACAAATATTTAATTTGTTCAGCACCATCTTTATTAGGAGCAGAAGCCCAAATTGTTTTTGCTTTTACTAAAAGTGATTTTCCCTCAGAATCAATTTTTGTTTTATAAACAACATCACTCTTCTCCAAAGCTTTAGTATAGCAATCATTGCAAATATTTGGAATTGACATGAGCATGTATAATGCTTTATCGTAGTTCCCTTTATTTACCATTGAACTAGCTTCAGTTATTAATTGATTACAGTTGGTTTCATAATACTGAATGATCTTGTTTTTAGCGGTTGTAGTTAATTCTTCTAATTGAGTTGATTTAGTCTTAATTTTCTTAAAAGCATTTATAAAAGCTTTGTTTTCATTTGTCCCCACACCCTTTAATGAAACGTTATAATTACTATATATTTTTTCCTCTAAAGCGTCTCCAATAAAAAAAGTAAGGTCGATATTTTGTGCAATCATTTGAGGTGGACCTGCAATAATATCTTTAGTCCCAATGTTAATATTCACCGTAATGATAAATCGAGGTTCAAGCGATGTTCCTCCCATTCCATAATTCGATGAAATTTGATTTAACTTGGTTGTAAGTAACGATTTTACATCTGGTGTTAGCTTTAAATCTTCAGGTATGTAAGAGTTTAAAGTTATCCTTCCAAAATCATCTAAGTTTTGAGAGAAACTAAAAGTTGAAATGAGTAGTGTTGTAATTAAAAAAATCTTTTTCATTATTATCTATTTTTCACCAAGTACTAAAATTGCTTCGCCTAATCCTCTAGTCATTAACTTCACTTCAAAATTGTATGGTTCAGCTTTTAGCACTTTTCTTAATTCCTTTATGAAAGCTCTAGAATCTAATGGTCTCCCTTTATCATTATACACTGGTATTCTTACCTGTTCGAATCGCATGTAATTTTCAGTTACATCAGTTAAGCTATACCTATGTGAAACTGTATTTTCATACATCCATGTATCAATAATATCTGAAAGTTCTTCACCATCATACTCTTCTTCCAAATCATATTCCCAAGAATCCCATTTTTTAATGTAAATAGAAACTTCTCTACCATTTGTGAACAAATCATCAAAATGAGCTTGCAGTTGAGTTGAAAAAGTACTAATATGACTTTCAACTGCTTTTAGTAGTAATTCTGGAACAATATCATTAGATGCCTCACTATTACCTGTTGATGATGCAATTCTTTTACCAGTATATGAATCTAAAGCTTCTAAGGTAAAGGAAACTGATTTACCGTTTGATTCTTTATTTACTTTCCACCAAATTTGAACTAGAATATCTGATTTAGCAGTTTTTTTAAGCATATCTAACGGACTTTCAGAAATGCTTGAACCACTTGTTTTACTTTCAGTCATATTATCCTCAGCTCTTCTAGCTTCCAATAGTTTAATTTCTTGCTCAGCATCTTTTAGTGGGAAACCTTTATCAACCATCAATCCTCCAATCTTACTAATAACTTGTCCAAGTTCTGTATCTTCTTGGAAAGCTTGTTTGTAATTAGGTACTTTTTTTTGAGTTCCTTGGTCATCATAAGTTGACATAAAATACCTTTGCTCACACCAATTATCACTTGGTAGAATCATAAGGGTAGGCTTCTTTGCTTGCCCAAATATATTTCCGAAAAAAGAAATATTGATTAAGAATAGTAATACTATTTTTTTCATTTTTAATTTATTTTATAATTATAATTGAAGGTGATAGAATATCAAAAGCCTTTGTTAAGCGGTTTTAAAATTTCTTTTTGAATTAAATATTTTTCAAGTTCTTGTAGTGAGATTGAAATTGTATATGTAGGTATGTTGTTTTGAAGTTTTACTCCTTTGCTTTCATCTGCTTTGGAAATAAGATTTACATATTTTAAATAGTCACCGTTCTTTTTAAAAAAAGAAGCTTCTATTTTTGAAAATTTTTCTTTTGCACTCATTGAATTTAACAATGGTGATAAATTGTTACAATTACTTCCTACTAACCCTTCTTTTAAAATCAAATCTACACCATCTTTTAGGGCATTTTGAAACTTATAACTTACCCCTTTCTTAAGTGACCAAATTTTAATTTTAGTATTTGTTCCAACAGATAGGCATTCATACTGATAGTAGGTATTTTTAGATAAGTTGAACGAATAAAGTAAAATGAAAATGGTTCCTAAAATACTTATAGCAAGAATACCTCTTCTAAATTTATGGTATAAATTATAGTTCAAAATTTAATCGTTTTAGTGTTAAATCAAGTTTATTTCTTTTATTTCCCACAAACATAAAAATTATTTCTCAAATATGTAACCATAACGTAATTAATATTACTCATATAAGTTTTCAATTTTGTGTTATGCAACACAGAGGGGAAATCGTGAAAAAAGCTATTTATCAAAGTGGTATGCCAATTACTTTGATTGCTAATAAAGTTGGTAAAAGTAGAAGATGGGTTTATCAAATGTTTGAAAATAGTAACGTTTCTTTAGACCTTGTTTTACAAATAGGAGAAATCATACATCATGACTTTTCAGATGAAATACGTGAAATAAATTACACAAAAGGAAACCTTCAAGATAACAGTATCCCTGTTTATGGTAAACCTGAAAATGAGGAAGCTGAATATTGGAAAAATAAGTATTTGAAATTGTTGGAAGAATACAATGAGTTGCTTAAAAAATAATGGTAACTTTTAGTGTTTAATTTTTAATTTCTTTCACAATAACTTATTTCAACTCCCTACTTGAACTGTGTAAAAAGATCAATATTTAATTTACCATTTAGAAATTAAGGTAATTAATTCTTAATACTTTAATTACATCAACTGAAGCTTAATGGTGAAAATTAGAAAATTCTATTAGTTTCCTCATCAGCTCGTTAACACTTCCAGCTAATGCGGTGCTTGAAATTATGGGTTTATCTAATGTATTAAAACAAAAAATGCCAACTAAAATTAGTTAGCATTTTTAATATTAAATCGTTTTAAGATTAACCTCCGAACATAATACTACTTCCGTAAGGACTATCAATTGGATTGATAACCACAGTAGGTATCTGTGAGGAATTCATGATAATATGTTCTTCATGACCAGATGTTAGAGCTCCAAGAACACTATTCTTATTAAGGTTCATGATAGCAATTAAATCCGCATCTATTGTAACTGCATGTTTTAAAACTTCTTTCTGAAAGTTACTTGTAGTAGCATGTTTTGCAGTTACTTCAATTCCTCTCTCAGAGAAAAAACGGTTAGCAAATAAAATATTAGCTTGTACTTTTTTCTTTAAAAACTCATCTGTTTCATGAGGAGTTATAACGTGAACACGAGATTTAAAGTAAGTAGCAATATTAGCAACAATCGCTAATTTTTGTTTCGTCTCTTTATTTAAATCCAAAGGAACAACAATATCATCGTATCCAGTATCTTTAATTCCTTTTTCTTGAACAATAATAAAAGGAACATTAGAATTAGTAACAACTTTTAAAGCATTACTTCCAGTAATGTGTTGCCATCCAGTAGTTCCATGTGTACCCATGAAAATCAATTCTGCATGATGCTCTGCAGCAAAATCACCTATGTCTTCAAAGATATTACCTACTCTTACTTTAGCAATCAAATTAACTTCAGGATCTTTTGTAGCAATTAATTTATTTAGCTTAACCTCAGCATCTTTTATATTTTTTTCTTTAGACACAACGTGAATAACATAAATTTGAGCTTTCAATGGTTTTGCTGTAGCAATTGCATGATTTAAAGCATTTTCAGCAACTTCCGTGAAATCGTGAGGAACAATAAATGTCTTAGTTTCCATAAGTTAAACCTTTTATTTAATTTTTTGTAGTACAAAAGTAATCATTATCAAAATCAGAAAGTTATAAAAATAAAAATCTTTTTTAATATTTAAAATAAACTTAATACAGATTTCACATACTTTTTTTAAAAAAATTGGATTTTTGGACTTGTATAGTCGTTGTTATAAAATACTGATGTACAATGAAAAACATCCTGTCTAAGATAGGTCTTAAATAATATTAACAAAAGATTACAAGATGGCAGTAATAGGGAAATTGTTAAAAAAAACGAATGAAATCAGCTACAAAAAAATATTTAAAAAAGGGAAAGACTATAACAATCAATTAAGAACGCTGTATAAACTCCTCGATAAGGCAAAATTTACTCGATTTGGTAATGAATACCATTTTGAAGGAATCGTTATTAGTGAAAAATTGGTAGAAGATTTTCAACAAACTGTTCCAATTACCTACTACGAAGAATACCATGATAAATGGTTAGCTGCAACGATAGCAGGTGAAAAAAATCACACTTGGCCTGGAAAAATAAACTATTTTGCACTTTCTTCTGGAACTACGGGATCTAGTAGTAAAAGAATCCCTGTTACAAAACAGATGATTCGGTCTTTTCATAAGACGAGTATGCACCAAACCTCTACTTTTTATAAATTACAGCTTTCAGACAAATTCTACGAAGCAAAATTTTTAGCAATTGGAGGTTCCACAAAACTAAATAAATGCAATAATCGTTTTGAAGGAGACTTGAGCGGAATACTTAAAAAAAACACTTCTTTTATTTTTCATCCATTTACAAAACCAAACAATAATATTTCTAAAATATCTGATTGGAATAAAAAAATGGATCGAATAGTGGAAAAAGCACCTTCTTGGGATATCGGGATTATTGCAGGTGTGCCTAGTTGGTGTATTATGGTGATGGAAAAAATTGTCAACCATTATAAACTAAATAGTATTCATGATATATGGCCAAACTTAGAAGTTTACCTTCATGGAGGAGTATATCTAGATCCTTATAAATCGAGGTTAGATAAAATACTTGGTAAAAAAATAAACTTGTTAAACACATATTTGGCAAGTGAAGGGTATTTCGCTTACCAAACCTCTGCTGAAAGAGAAGGGATGCAACTTCTTCTAGGAAATGGTATCTTTTATGAATTTATCCCTTTTAACCGTGATTTTTTTGATGAAAACGGAAACCTAAAAGACAAAAAAACAGCTTTCAATTTGAGTCAAGTAAAGAAAGGGGTTGATTATGCAATGGTTATTACTACAAATGCAGGACTATGGAGGTATATGATTGGAGATTTAGTTCAATTTACCGACATTGAGAAAAATGAGATTAAAATCACAGGAAGAATTAAACAATTTTTAAGCCTTGTAGGGGAACACCTTTCTTTAGATAACATCAATGAAGCAGTGAAATTAGCTGGAGAAAAATTAGAGCTTGAAATAGATGAATTTTGTATCGCTCCTGATGTTGAAAATTGCATGCATGAATGGTATATTGGAACAAATCAAAAAGTAGAAATAACAAAGTTGATTTCAAAAATTGATGATAAGCTTCAACTTCTTAATGACGATTATAAAACTTGTAGAAAACATAACCTCAATATGCCAAATATTCATTTGCTTCCTCCCCAAGTTTTTTATGACTTTTTGGAAAGAAATGGAAAAACTGGCTCTCAAAATAAATTTCCAAGAGTATTGAATCAAGAACAAGCAACAAATTGGAAAAGCTATATTCAGAAATACTAAACTGAGGGGACTAAAGAATTTCTCAATTAATATTGAATTTTCTTATTGTTTAATAAATTTTAAACCCCTAAAATTGCTTTTAAATCTTTTAAAATAATTCAAATCTGACTTCAAAAGAACAATTGAACTCAGGTTATATGCAAATTACACTTTCAAATATTAACTTTGCCCTAAATAATTAAATAAGGAAAAATGATAAAAGATTATTCTATGACTGCTCAGTGGTTAGATAAATGGCTAATCGATACTTTCAATATCTCTACAGATTATGTAATTTTCTTTAAGTTACCTATTCAAGTAATTGGTCTTTTGATCATTGCTTATGTTTCTTGGATTTTAACAACCAGAATTGTTGTTGCATCTGTTCATCGTTTGTTTTTAAAAACAAAATCAACTTGGGACGATTTACTAATTGAGCGTAAAGTTTTTGACAAGCTTGCTTCTGTTGTCCCTTTTGGAATAATCGCTATAAGTGTTCCCTATATCTTTTATGATTTTCCTGAAGTTATCAAGTACACGGTTATTTTTTCAGATGTTGCTATAGTTGCTGTTGTAATATGGAGTATTAATGCAACTCTTTCAATCATGGAAGAGATTCTTTCAGCTTCACCAATTTTCAAAGACAAACCTATTACAAGTTACTTACAAGTTCTTAAAATAGTAGTTTATTTCATTGGAGGAATTCTAATGCTTTCTATGCTTCTAGGGAAAAGTCCGTTCTACTTCTTAGGTGCTATGGGAGCGATGACTGCTGTTTTATTATTAGTGTTCAAAGACACCATTTTAGGTTTAGTAGCTAGTATTCAGATGTCTGTTTACGATATGGTTCGTGTAGGTGATTGGATTTCAATGCCAAAATATGAAGCAGACGGAGATGTATTATCTATCAATTTGAACACCGTTAAAGTTCAAAACTGGGACATGACCATTACCACTATTCCAACTTATGCTTTCATTACAGACTCTTTCAAAAACTGGAGGGGAATGACAAATTCTGGAGGAAGAAGAATCAAACGATCCATTTACATAAAGATGAGTAGTTTTAAATTTCTTCAAAAAGAAGACATCGAAAGGTTAAAAAACTATCGAATAATAAAAGACTACTTGATAGAAAAAGAAGCCGAAATTGAAAAACATAACGAAAGCGTAAAAAACAATTCGGATAGTTCTAAATTAAACATTAGAAGGCTTTCCAATATTGGTGTTTTTAGAAAATACATAGAAGAATACCTTCAAACAAATGACCTAATTAAAAAAGACATGTCCTTAATGGTTAGACAATTAGAACCTTCATCTAAAGGATTGCCTCTAGAAATTTATTGCTTTAGTAAAATTCAAGATTGGGTACCATACGAAGGCTTAAAAGGAGATATTTTCGATCATGTGATTACTATCGCTTCGGAATTTAACTTAGAAATATTTGAAGAACCAACCGGTTCAGATTTTCAAAAATTTATGCATTAGAAGTGCTAGTATTATTTATTCTAAGGCTTTCTTAATAGAAGGCCTTTTTTGTTTATACAAATGAAACCTTTCAATCTCCATTCAAATAAATCTAAATAACTATCTTCGTAATAGATCTAAAAGTTAAAATGATGGAAAGTAATAGAATTCTAAATTATATTAAAGAAGTATTAGTGAACATGCCAACTGATTGGCTAAACTTAACGACACATCGACTAGATATTTACGATGAAAGCAAAGCTAAGACACAATTTTTAGATCAACTGGAGAATTTATATTCAACTAACACTTATCATTCTGAAGTTCTTGCTGAATTACCAACTGCTTATGACTACATTCGTTTAGGTCACCCTCTTTCTTGCTTATTGGAATGGGGAATTGCAAAATCAAACAATATTGATGTAAAAAATGTTATTAGTTTTTCTTCGCAAACCACACCAATATTAGCGGTTTTAAGAAAAAACTTAATCGAAAGTAAAAACACACAAATTCTATATACCAATAAACTTCCTAATTCTTTTGATTCAGAAACAATTCAAAAAGTTTATGGCTATACATTCGAAACTAAAAAAATAGATGCTAATCATGAAGTATCGCCTTTTGATGGAAGCATTATATTGGTTACAGAGAAAGAAAACATATCTGCTTTTGAACTATCTTCATCGGTTGACTTTTTCATCAATATAAACCCACAATTTGGAAGTATTTTATTGGTCAACGGTGAAAAAAATGAAAAATACACTTCTGAAATTCAACACGTAAGAAGAAGAGAAACAATCGCTATTACTCCGATAAACTCTCTTGTAGCTTTACAAATATTAACAGGGCAAAACGTTAGCCTTCCAAAAAGTGAAAAGGAAGAAAATAAAGCAAAAGTTATTTCTACCGTTAAGGAAATTACTGGAGCAGACACAAAAGCTTTAGTGGCCTCTAGTGGCTTATCCATGCAATATGCAATTATGATGGGGTTAGTACACGATGCATTGGAAAACCATAAAGGAAAAGCTATAAAATTCATTGTTCCTCCAAACTGTTATGGTGGTACAAATGATCAAGCGCGAAGAGTTGCTGCCTGTATCGATAATGTAGAAGTAGTCGATTTACCAGTAGATGGTGGAAACGATATGGTTAAAAGTATTGATACAGTGTTGGAACAAATTGCCAAAGAAAACGCTGTGCCTTATATCATTGCTGAAATTCCAACAAACCCAAGAGTTGAAGTTCCTGACTTAATAAAATTAGAAGCAGTTTTAGGTAAAAAGCGCTTAACAGCAACTGGTGAAAATGCGATTGATTCAGTATTTATTTTAGATCAAACTTTTTGTCCAAACGTTCACTTTTTAGGAGAATCTGAACGACTTTCAACTGTTAGAACCATCTCTTATGTTAGTGGGTCTAAATTTCCAAGTGGTGGTAAATGTACTGCTGGATATTGTGTAGCAAATAAAAAAACAGAAGACTTATTAGAGAAAATTGAATTACACTTAACACTATGTGATAACGAAGCAACTGAATTACAATATGCTTTCTTGGCAAAACAATTGCCTTCCATGAATCAACGAATTGCAGATGCTTATAAAAACACCCGCAACTTTGTAAACTTTATAAAAGAAACACTTCCAACAGCTAAGATTAATTTCGTTTCAGAAGAATTAGCAGAACAAGGATTCACTCCTTCGGTTTTTTCATTGGATTTACCTACAAAAGGAAATACACCTGAAGAAAAAGAAGCGTACAAAAGAGCTCTCAACCTAAGGTTGATAAACTTAATGATTACTAAAATACCAAATGAGAGCAAGTATTGTGTAAGTTACGGTCAACTAAAAGGATGTTATTGGACAATTCCAGCAACTTCTACTCAAGGAACAACAAAAGAAGGAGACAAGGATTATATTGCTAGGGTTTCTCTTTCTCCAGAAATGGATCTAGAGAAGCATAAAGAAGTCTTTTTAGAATTTGTTGAGGGGATTTGATTCTTTTTCCTTGACTTCCTCACTTCGAAGTAAAATCTCAAATTTTCTATAATCGGCCTAGGTATAAAGGGTTTTGAATTGAACTGAAAAGGATTAATTTTTGAGGAAGTTACGGAGCGCATGTGGAGTAAATCACCGATAAAATATTCTTTTTAGGAAATGACAAAATGAAGCACCCTCGAAGCAAAAAATTTAAATAGAAGATTAGACTTGTGCTTCAACTGAAATACCAAGCCTTGAATTTTTGTTTCGTTTGTTTCAAGACAAAAGAAAAGAAAATCCCTATTTTTGTACCAAACACATTGATATGGCAAGAATACTTACAGGCGTTCAAAGCACTGGTACACCACATTTAGGGAATTTATTAGGTGCAATTATCCCTGCAATTGAAATGGCAAATGATTCAGCAAATGAATCTTTCTTATTTATTGCGGATATGCATTCTTTAACCCAAATTAAAGACAGTGAAGTGTTAAAAGAAAACACTTATTCAACTGCTGCAGCTTGGTTAGCATGTGGAATTGACCCAAATAATTCTGTTTTTTACAGACAAAGTGATGTTCCTGAAGTTACCGAATTAATGTGGCATTTGTTGTGTTACTTCCCCTATCAAAGGTTGACCTTGGCTCATGGGTTTAAAGATAAAAGCGATAGATTATCAGACGTTAATGCTGGATTATTTACCTACCCAATCTTGATGGCTGCAGACATTTTGCTCTACGATGCTGAAGTAGTTCCGGTTGGAAAAGACCAATTACAACACTTGGAAATGACAAGAGATGTAGCATCTCGTTTTAACCACAAAATGGGAGAAACTTTTGTTTTACCACAAGATAAAATTCAAGAAGACACAAAATTAATCCCTGGAACAGATGGGGAGAAAATGAGTAAATCAAGAGGAAATATTATCAATATATTCTTACCTGAAAAACAACTCAAAAAACAAATAATGTCCATTCAATCTGACAGTAAAGGATTAGAAGAAGCTAAAGATCCTGAAACTTGTCATATTTTTGCTTTATACAGACTTCTTGCAAGCGAAGAAGAGACTCAAAAAATGAGAGCAAATTACCTTGCTGGAGGTTATGGTTATGGTCATGCTAAAATTGCTTTGTTAGACTTGATATTGGAGAAGTTTAAAGGACAAAGAGAAATCTATGCTGACTTGATGCAAAACAAAAATAAAATTGATGATGCTTTAGAAATTGGAGCAGAAAAAGCTCGAAAAGTTGCACAAGAAGTATTAAAACGTGTACGAGAAAAAGTAGGCTTTAAAAATTAAAAATCAGATATTTATAACGCCCATTATTTAAGGCATTATAAGGTATTCTTTTTTTTATTATATTTGTTACTAATAAAATTCAAGCAAAATGAAATTTAACTTTCTTTTTTTATTCTTTACTCTTTCGTTAATTATTAGTTCTTGTGGTGATAATTCCTCAGATACAAATAACTCAAAAGCAATTGGCGGAAAAATATATGGTGGTGAATTTAGCTTCATGTCCCCTGAAAAAATTGAGTCTTTACTTCCGATATCAGTTTCTAATATTTATTCGAGTCGTATACTATCTCAGATTTACGAACCTTTATTAAGAATAGATATCAAAACGATGCAAGTAACACCAGCACTTGCAGAATCTTTCAAAGTAAGCGGAGATGCTAAAGTATTTACGTTTAAATTAAGAAGCGGTGTTTTATTTCATGAAGATGATTGTTTTAATAACGATAAAGATAGAGAATTAACAGCAGAAGATGTTAAGTTTTCTTTGGATTTAGCTTGCTCTGGACATGCAAATAACGAAATAAGTTACTTATTAGTTGACAAAATTAAAGGTGCAGACAAATACAATAAAATCTCAAAAAGTAGTTTTCCAAAAGGTGGCGTAAGTGGAATTAAAGTTATTGATTCTAAGACCATAGAGATTACTTTAAAACAACCATTTGTAGGATTTGATAAAGTTCTTACTCATAACAGTTTAGGCGTAATATCAAAAAAAGCATACGAAAAATATGGTGATGATTTGAAAACACATCCAGTTGGTACAGGAGCGTTTACATTAGCTGAAATGAACTCGGATAAGATTACTTTAAATAGAAATGGATCTTATTGGAAAAAAGATGAGTTTGGTAATCAATTACCATTCATCGATAAAGTTGTAATGACATATTCTAAGGATAAAAGAAGTGAGTTAACTGCATTTAACGATAGAAAAATTGATATTGTTCTTGAGATTCCAGTAGAAGAAATTCAACATGTTTTTGGAACTCTTGAAGATGCTCAAAATGGTAAAACAGTAAAACATAAAGTAGAAACCGAAACATCAATGCAAATGACTTACCTTGCCTTTGCATGTGAAAGTGATGAGTTTAAAGATGAAAGAGTTAGAAAAGCATTTAATTTAGCTGTTAATAGACAAGAAATTATTGACTTATACTTAGAAGGTGAAGGAAATGCTGCTGAAAATGGATTTGTTCCACCAATGGATAACTACCCAAACAAAAAAGTAAAAGGACACAACTTCAACCCTGAACTTGCAAAATCTTTACTAGCGCAAGCTGGATATAAATCTGGAGCTGAGTTCCCAAAATTAGATATTTATGTTAACACAAAGGAAGGGTCTACTATCTATAAAATGATGACGGGAGTAGTAGATAACATAAAGAAAAACTTAGGAGTCGATTTAAAAATTAAATTATGTACAATCCAAGAAAGAAGCGAGGCAATTTCTAAAGGTACTGCAAAACTCTGGAGAGGTGGATGGATAGCTGATTATCCAGATGCGGAAAATTTCTTGACTCTTTTCTATGGTAAAAACATATCAGATAACGAAGTATCTGTAGTGAATGACTTCAGATTTAGAAACACTAGTTTTGATGTAAATTTTGAAAAAGCATTAAAAGAACTAAACAAAGAGAAAAGAAATAATTTATTAACGCAATGTGATCAAATTACGATTGACCATGCTGCTGTTTTACCAATTTTGACGGATGATTTCATAGTAATGGTGAATGTTAGAGTTAGAGATTTTAAAACGAATGCAATTCAAGCATTAGATTTCTCTAATATTTACATTAAAGATCAACGTTAATAAAAATTCATTTAATGATATGTTTGCCTTTTCTATTTTTTAGAAAAGGCAATCTTTTTTAAAATAGAATTAAAACGATAAAATAAATCTTATCATTTTAAGTTATCCTTAAAGAAAAATAGTAGAGTAGCATAATGAGAAACTTTTTACGATTTGTTTGTGGCGTTCTTCTTATCTTAATAATAGTTTCTTGTTCTACAGAAAATAACACCTTTATTAATCGTACTTACCACGGAACTACTGCAAGATATAATGGATACTTTAATGCGAATGAATTAATTCGACTAGGAATCGCATCCTACAGAACCACTTTAAAAGAAGACTATTACGACCTTCTGCCTATAGATCCTCTTCCAAATGAGAAAGATGTTTTATCCTTATATCCAGCTATTGATACTGCTATTGCGAAATGTACAAAGGTTATCCAAAATCACAGTATGCCTAGTAACGATAGACCATCAAAAAAGAAGGAAGAACATAATCCTTGGATTGATGAAAATTGGTTAACCGTTGGAAAAGCTTCATTTTATAGAAGAGATTACGATGCAGCTTTAAAGAATTTTCGATTTATTAAGAAATTCTATAAAAACGATCCAACCCTTTACAAAGCTGAATTATGGATAGCTAAAACAAACATAGAATTAAAAAACTATACAGAAGCAGGATTCAACCTAGAGAAATTAGATAAAGCAATTGAGGAAGAAAAAGCTAGAAAAAAAGCCACTAAATTGGTAAAAAGAATTACTAATAAATTCATAATCAGTAAAAAGAAAAAAGAAGGAGAACCAGCTAAATTCCCAAAAAAAATAAAGTTCGATTTACAAAAAACAAAAGCTGATCTTGCTCTAAAAACAAACAACAAAGAAGATGCTATCTCTTTTTTAAAAGAGAGTTTAAAATACGCCAAGAAAAAACAAGATAAGGCAAGAGTCAATTTCATTTTAGGACAACTTTTAGAATCTGTTAACAACAGAGAAGAAGCAAAATACCACTACTCTAGAGTACTCAAATACAATTCAAATTACGAACTCATTTTTGCAGCCAAAATCAAAAGAGCATTCATGGGAGGAAGCTTGAAGTTGAGAAAAGAATTGATGAAAATGCTGAGAGATCCAAAAAATGCTGAGTTTAAAGACCAGATATATTACGCTCTAGCAGACATGGAATTACAAAATGGAAATATTAATGAAGGAAAAGTAAACTTGACTTTATCTGCATTTTACTCCACTACTAATACGAGGCAAAAAGGAATGGCTTATGAAAAACTTGGAAACATGAGTTTTTCTGAAAGAAACTATGTCACCGCTCAAAAATATTACGATTCATGTGCAAACGTTATCAATGATGAATATCCAAATGCAGAAGGAATTAGAATCAAAGTTGTAAAACTAGCTGACCTTGTAAAAGCAGTAGAAACAGCATATTTTGAAGACAGTGTTCAACGAATAGCTAAACTTTCTGAAGAGGATAGAATTGCATTTATTGAAAATGTTATTGTAGAAACAAAAAAAGCAATCGAAATAAGGAAAAAACAAGAAGCTAGAAGGTTATTAGAGTTACAAAAAAATCAAGCAGTTGAACAAAGCGGTGGTGGAGTAAATAACTGGTACTGGAATAATGCTAAATTGAAAGCTAGTGGTTACGATGAATTTAGAAGACTTTGGGGAAGCGATAGAGAAAACGAAGATGACTGGAGAAGAAGTCAAAAAATAGTAGTAGCATCCTTTACTGAAAATGACTCAATACCACTTGATTCGGCAATGGTAAAAAAGGAAGTAAAAGATACTTTAACTGTTGACTATTTGATAAAAAGAATTCCATTAACGGATAGTTTATTTGCTGCTTCTCAACAAAAAATGGTGGAAGCATATTATAATGCAGGTATTATTTACAAAGACCAACTGAATGAAAAGTCGTTAGCAGAAACACAGTTTTTGACCGTACTAGATAAAACATTCGAAAACCCTTTCACACTACTTTCAGCTTTTCAACTTTATAAATTATTTGAAGAAAAAGATGAAAACAAGGCAAATGAATATAAAAACTATATATTCAATAATTACCCTAATTCTGATTACGCAAACTTCCTGAGAGATCCAGATTTCTTTATTAAAAAGAAAGAACTAGACAAAATTGCTTTAGATGAATACCTATTAGTACTAGAAAGATATAATAATGAACTTTATCCGCTTGTGATGTTAAAAGCAGATAATATCATAAATAATGAAAAGGAAAATATTTTCAGACCAAAATACATGTTGTTGAAAGCAATGAGTATTGGTATGACGAGTGAAGATAAAACACTAATGAAACCTGTGTTAGAGTTAATCGTTGAACAATATCCTAAAACGGAAGAATCTGGACGTGCAATAGAACTTTTATCCATCATCGAAAAAGGTGTTTCTGAAAACAAAGAAGTTGATTTTACTAAAAAATCAATCTATGAATACAATGAAAACGATTCCTATTACCTCTTAATCTTTTTAGATGAAAAACAGAACTCAAATAATGAGAAAGGAAATGTAGTAGATTTCGACAGGGAATTTTTCAGTCGATTACAGTTAAAAGTTAGCTCTAAAATTTTTGGAGGAAGTCAAAATGTAATATTTGTGGAAGAATTTGAAAATCAAGAAACGGTTCAAGATTATCTTTCCACATTTAAATCAACAAGAAAACACATTACGAAACTGCATAATAACACTATCATCATTATTTCTAAGAAGAACCTTAAAACATTATTCAAAACACAAAACTTATCTGAATACGAGTCATTCGCAATACAATATTTTTAAACAATGATTAAAAGAAAAGAAAAAGTTATTCCTCAAGCTAATAACCATTCTGATAAAATGAATTCCATTTTAGAAGGAACAAAAATTATTGGAGATATTATCACAGAAACACCTTTTAGAATAAACGGAAACATCGAAGGTAATCTAATTTCAAAATCAAATGTAGAAATTGGGAAAACTGGAAAAGTAAACGGCAATATTAATTGTGCAGAAGCAGATATAGAAGGTACTATCGAAGGAAAGATTGAAGTAAACGGATTATTGATCTTAAGAGAAAACTCAAAAGTGATTGGAGATATCTTAACAAATAAACTTCATATTGAAGAAGGAGCAATTTTCATTGGTGAATGCAAAATGTCTAATAATTCGGTCGAGGAAAGGAAACACGAAACAAAAACAAGTCTAGAGACTGAGCATCAAGATTAATATCAAATGTCAGATAAAAAAGAACCTAAAAAATCAAGTGTTTGGTTAAAGTTTTCCTCTTTAGGATTACAAATGGGCTTGACTATCTATTTTGCTCATTTAATAGGTGTATGGATGGACAAAAACCATGGATCAGAAACCATGAATTACGATAAGCTATTTACCGTACTTGCGGTATTTGGTTCCACCTACTCCGTAATTCGTCAAGTGATTAAAATGTCAAATGAAAACGACAAGAAGAAATAAAAATATGAAAAGAATTATAAAATTTAATTTAATTGCAATTAGTCTATGTGTTCTACTATTTAGCGTTCATAATTATTTAATTGAAGCATTTGAAACTAAAGTTGCCTTTTCATTAATCTCTATTTACTTGTTTTTTGGAATAGCTTCCATAGTGATAATAACAGGACTAGAATTACTTTTCAAATACTTACCATCTTCTACAGGATATGCGTTTTTGGTAAGTGTATTTTTAAAGATGGGATTATTTATCTTACTTTTTTTTGCAGGAAGTTTATCCGAAGTAGCATTAAATAAAGTAGATAAAATATCGATTTTGATTCCTTTATTCTCTTTTATGACGCTTGAAACACTCGTTGTTGTCTCTAGGTTAAAAGGCGTTTTGACACTTGGAGGAACAACTGAAACCACAAAAAAGTAAATAGTTTTTTTGCACTAATCCATAAAAAGTTTTCTCATCTTAAATAAATGTGTATTTTTGCACCAAATTTTAGTAGTGTTATAAGTATCACTGCGCTAATATGATAACAATGAATAGATTTTTGGGTATTATAGTTGGGTTTGTATTTTTAACTTTTACAACGTTTTCATTTGCTTCTCACGAAGCACACACTGAAGAAGCTGGACATGGAGAAGCTGCTCATACTGAAGAACATTCAGGTCATGGGCCGATTGATACGCCAGAAGAAATCAACGCATACATAAGACACCATTTACAAGATGCTCACTACTTCACCTTCTATACAGATGGAGAAACAGGGAAACATGTTGGTTTTGCATTGCCAGTTATTTTATGGGATGAAGGATTTCATTTTTTCTCAGCTTCTAAATTTGAGCATGAAGAAGCGATAGTTGAGAGTAATGGAAATCATTATGCCCTTCACCATGGTAAAATATACAAAACAAATGCTGCAGGTGATTTAGAAATGGATGAACATGGACATCCTCTGAACGCTAAACCTTTAGATTTATCTATTACAAAAAGTGTACTTGGAATGTTGTTGACAGGATTGTTAATGATTCTATTCTTTGGAGGATTAGCAAAAAGCTACAAGAAAGGCCCAATACCAACAGGTTTAGGTAGAGCACTAGAACCACTAGTTCTTTATGTTAGAGATGAAATAGCTCGACCAAACATTGGAGAGAAAAAATACAGAAAATTCATGCCTTTCTTGTTAACGGTATTTTTCTTTATTTGGATATTGAATATACTTGGACTAACGCCATTAGGGTTTAACGTTACCGGTAATATTGCAGTAACATTTTCTTTGGCATTATTCACTTTCTTTATTGTACAATTCAGTGCAAACAAAGAATACTGGGGACATATTTTCTGGATGCCTGGTGTACCAGTTCCAATGAAAATCATTTTAGCACCAATTGAGGTGTTAGGAATGTTCACAAAACCTTTCTCATTAATGATACGTTTATTTGCTAACATCACAGCAGGTCACTTCGTATTAATGAGTTTAATTGCATTAATGATTGTCTTGAAAGCTTCATTCGGACCAGTTGCATCGACAGGTATGTCTTTATTACTTTCCACATTCATTATGGTTATTGAAGTATTAGTAGCATTTTTACAGGCGTTTATTTTTACCATGTTATCTTCCTTATTTATTGGAATGGCAGTAGTAGAACATGAACACCATTAGTAGGTAGAATAATAATTTTTTTTGTTTAATATATAAATCAGTAGTTATGTACAATTTAATTGGAGCTGGATTAATCGTTATCGGTGGTGGTATCGGATTAGGTCAAATTGGTGGTAAAGCAATGGAAGGAATTGCTCGTCAACCAGAAGCAGCAGGTAAAATCCAAACAGCGATGATTATCATCGGTGCACTTTTGGAAGGTCTTGCATTTGGTGCTTTGATCTTAGGAAAATAATCCAAAGAAAAATTAAGAACCATTCTGTAACGGTTGGTTACAGAATGGTTTTTTAAAAAACTACATTTATTAATTATTTTTAGAATATGGAAACTTTATTGAATGACTTTTCACCAGGCTTGTTTGTAATGCAAACAGTAATCTTATTAATATTAATCTTATTAATGAGAAAATTTGCTTGGAAACCAATCTTAAGTGCATTGGACCAAAGAGAAGAAGGAATTGAAAGCGCAATCAACATGGCTGAGGAAGCTAGAAAAGAAATTGCTGCATTAAAATCTTCTAACGAAAATTTATTAAAAGAAGCTAGAGTAGAAAGAGACAACATCATCAAAGAAGCTAAAGAATTAGCAACTAAAATGGTAGATGATTCAAAAGCTACTGCAAAAGTTGAAGCAGAAAAAGTAATGACTTCTGCACGTGAGGCAATCAATGCAGAAAAAACTGCTGCTTTATCAGAAATTAAAACTCAAATTGCTGAATTCTCAATTCAAATTGCAGAAAAAGTAGTTGGTGTAGAATTAGCTTCTGATGAAAAACAAAAAGCATTATCAGAAAAATTAGCTTCTGATTTTAACTTGAACTAATTACAATGAAAGGAACAAAAGCAGCAGGACGTTATGCACAAGCACTTTTGGAGCTTGCATTAGAACAAAATAAGGTTGAAGAAGTATTAGGAGATATGAAATATTTACTTGATGTAAATAATCAATCAACAGATTTTCAATTGTTATTAAAAAGTCCTATCGTTAAATCCGATAAAAAAATAGCTATATTTAAAGAGTTATTTGGAAAATTTGAAGCGTTATCTACTTCTTTTGTTAACATGATCATTGAAAACGGAAGAGAGAAAGATTTATCTTCAATTGCAATAGCATACGATGATTTAGTAAAATCACACAAAGGAATAATACCTGTTACATTAACAACAGCAGTACCTGTAGATGAAGCTACTAAAAAATCAATTTTGGATAAAGTACGTAAAGGAGTTGAAGGAACATTAGAGGTAACTGAAAAGATTGATAAATCCTTAATTGGAGGATTTGTTGTTCGTATGGGTGACAAACAATTTGATGCTTCAGTTGCAAATCAATTTAGTGAATTAAAACAACGTTTAACAAGATAATTTGACTGAGTCAAAATCAGTGTAAAACTACAAACATGGCAGATGTAAAACCAGCAGAAGTTTCTGCAATTTTAAAAGAACAGTTATCAGGTTTCAGATCTGAGACAGAACTTCAAGAAGTAGGTACCGTATTATCAGTAGGTGATGGTATCGCAAGAGTTTATGGATTAACAGGAGTTCAATACGGAGAGTTAATCGAATTTGATGGAGGATTGCAAGCGATTGCTTTAAACCTTGAAGAAGACAATGTTGGAGCGGTACTTTTAGGTCGTTCTTCTAAAGTAAAAGAAGGAGATACTGTTAAAAGATTACACAGAATTGCTTCTGTTAATGTTGGTCATGGTCTTGTTGGTCGTGTTATCGACACATTAGGTAACCCAATCGATGGTAAAGGTCCAATTTCTGGTGACTTATTTGAAATGCCAATTGAGCGTAAAGCGCCAGGGGTAATTTTCCGTGAGCCAGTAACTGAACCATTACAAACAGGTATCAAATCTGTAGATTCAATGATTCCTGTAGGGCGTGGACAACGTGAGTTAATCATTGGTGACCGTCAAACTGGTAAAACAACAATCGCGATTGATACTATTATTAATCAAAAAGAATTTTACGATAGAGGAGAACCAGTTTTCTGTGTTTATGTAGCTATCGGTCAAAAAGGTTCTACAGTTGCAGGAATCGTTAAGAAATTAGAAGATGCTGGAGCAATGGCCTATACTGTAATCGTTGCAGCTAATGCATCAGAGCCTGCAGCAATGCAGTTTTATGCACCAATGACAGGTGCGGCTGTTGGTGAATACTTCAGAGATTTAGGTGAGCCAGCATTAATCGTTTATGATGATTTATCAAAACAAGCTGTAGCATACCGTGAGGTTTCTTTATTATTACGTCGTCCTCCAGGTCGTGAGGCATACCCAGGTGATGTTTTCTACTTACACTCTCGTTTATTAGAACGTGCTGCGAAAATCATTAACAGTGATGAGATTGCTGCAAAAATGAATGATTTACCAGAATCATTAAAAGGAAAAGTAAAAGGTGGTGGTTCTTTAACTGCATTACCAATTATTGAAACACAAGCAGGTGACGTTTCAGCATATATTCCAACAAACGTAATTTCTATTACGGATGGACAAATATTCTTAGATTCAGATTTATTTAACTCAGGTATTCGTCCAGCAATTAACGTAGGTATTTCGGTATCTCGTGTAGGGGGTAATGCTCAGATTAAATCCATGAAAAAAGTAGCTGGTACATTAAAATTAGATCAAGCTCAATACCGTGAATTAGAAGCGTTTGCTAAATTTGGTTCAGACTTAGATCAAGCGACTAAAAATGTATTGGATAAAGGAGCTCGTAACGTTGAGATCTTAAAACAAAGAGAAGGAAATCCTTACCCAGTTGAGAAACAAATCGCTATTATTTATGTTGGTACTAAAGGTTTAATCCAAAAAGTTCCTGTTGATAAAGTAAAAGCATTCGAAACTGAATATTTAGATTACTTAATGGCTAAACACAGCGATGTAATGGCTTCATTAAAATCAGGAAAATACACAGATGAAAATACTGATGTATTGAAGAAAGTAGCGATAGAAATTGCAAGCAAATATTAATTAGATATTAGTTTAAAGCCTTTAGTTGTTCTGCAGCTAAAGGCTTAATTACTAAAAATTAAAGATGGCAAATTTAAAAGAAATTAGAAACCGTATTACTTCAGTAGGATCTACTATGCAGATTACATCTGCAATGAAGATGGTTTCTGCAGCTAAATTGAAAAAAGCACAAGATGCAATCACACAGATGCGTCCTTATGCTACAAAGTTGCAAGAGATTTTAGTAAACATAAGCGCTTCTTTGGATCTTTCTGAAAATGCTTATTCTGAAAATAGGGAAGTTAAAAATGTATTGATAGTTGGTGTTACATCTAACAGAGGTTTATGTGGAGGGTTTAACAACAACATTATCAAAAAAGTTAAAACTTTACTAAACGAAGATTACAAAAATACAAATGCTAAGGTTCTTTGTTTAGGTAAAAAAATAAACGAAACATTTAAAAGAACGGATAACTATTACAGTAATTCGAATATTAAAGATGGAGAATTCATTTTTAATAACTTAAATTTTTCAAACACTTCAGAAATTGCTTCAACTTTAATGGGATTGTTCTTGGATAAAGAATTTGATAAAGTAGTAGTTGTTTATAATAGTTTTAAAAATGCAGCAATTCAAGAAGTTGTTGCAGAGCAATTATTACCAATTGAATCAAGCGTTACAGATGAATCAGATTTAAGTTCAACTGAATACATGTTTGAGCCATCAAAAATGGAAATTGTATCTGACTTAATTCCTAAGTCTTTAAAAATCCAATTTCATAAAGGTTTATTAGATTCATTTGCTTCAGAGCATGGTGCACGTATGACCGCAATGCACAAAGCAACTGATAATGCAAAAGAATTGAAGAAAGAACTTACTATTGGTTACAACAAAGCACGTCAAGCTGCTATTACAAGTGAAATATTAGAAATTGTTGGTGGTGCTGAAGCATTAAACAATTAATTTTTACACATAAATAATTTTAAATCCCTTTGTCTATTTGATAAAGGGATTTTTTTTGTCAAAAAAGTAAATGCTATACCATTCAACACATATTAATGAAGATGTAAATTCAGAATGGGTTGTATTTGTTCATGGAGCAGGAGGAAGTTCTACAATATGGCACAAGCAAATTAAAGCTTTTAAAAAGCATTTTAATATCTTATTGATTGATCTTAGGGGACATGGACAAAATAGTGTGAGCGATGATTTAAATATCAAACTTGAGTATTCTTTTACGGCTATCTCAAAAGAAATAGTTGATGTAATGGACGAATTGAAAATCGAAAAAGCGAATTTTGTTGGAGTATCATTAGGAACAATATTAATTAGAGAATTAATTGAATCTCATCCTGAAAGGATTATCAAGTCAATCTTAACGGGTACTATCATACGTTTGAATACCTATTCAAAAACCTTAATTGTAATTGGTAACACTACTAAGCGAGTATTACCATTTATGGTGCTCTATAAAATTTTTGCATTCATCATCATGCCAAGAGCAAACCATGAAAAATCGAGAAATGTTTTTATTCAGGAAGCAAAAAAACTGAAAAAATCAGAATTTTTAAGGTGGTTCAAACTTACTAAAACGTTAAATAAAAACCTTAAGAATTACGCTAAAAAATTGCACCATTTCCCAGTTTTATACTTGATGGGACGTCAAGATCATTTATTTATAAATGATTCTATTGAAATGTCAAAAATGGAATTGAACAGTAAGTTAGAAATCATTGAAAATTGTGGTCATATCGTAAACATAGAACAAGCTGAACTTTTTAATTTAAAAGCGATCGCTTTTTTGAGAGAGGGGAAAATTTAGTCCTTCCTCCCATCATTCTCCAAGCAAAAGAGAAAAATAAAAAATCGAACTTTCCTTGTATTAATACTGTAAACATTAATTATTGGTGAAAATGGTTTACAATCAAGATAAGAAAGAAAAAGAAAAAGAAAAAGAAAAAGGAAAACTCAAACCACCAACTCATTAATCTTAAACCACCCAGTAACACTTAATCGGTCGGTTTGAGTTGGTAATACTTCGTGTTCTAGTTCATCACTTTTAAAAAAGACACATTTACCATTTGTAGGCGATATCAATTCTTTTTTTTCTCCTTTGTATACACATAATTCTCCACCATTATTTTCACTCCAATCTTCGTTTAAATAGCAAATCATCGAAAATTGACGTTGGTTATTATTTTGAAATTGATCTAGATGCTTTTTATAGAAATGGCCTTTTTCAAAATAAGCATAGTGAAATTCATAACTGGTGATTCCTGTAAAGCAAGTTCTGTTTAGGTATTGTACAAATTCTTCGATAAAATCTAGAAATTTTGTTTCCGTGGGGTTTTCATGTTTTCTATCTAACCAATAAATAGCATCACTACGAATAGTGGTATCTAAAGTAACATCATTGCTACTTCCAATTTTTGCTCTTTTTAATTTATTTTCATCAATCAAAAAGATTAAATGATTTCTTAATTCTTCTGTAAATTCGGGTGTCAAAAAATTTTGTGCAACCCCAACTTTTTGTTCGACATAACTGTCGATTAATTCATCAAATATCTGTACCACTTGAAAACGCTTTACCTGCTGGCAAAGCGCCAATATTGGTACGAATTTAATCTAATTAACAATACAAAATTCAAAAGCTAAAAAACTAACTATAAAAAAGACATTAATTGGTGAAACTATTATGCTTTCAATAAAATATCATTCAATTTATCAAAAGCTTTATTGATGTCATTTACATCGTCGTAAATAATACGTAAACGATCGTTTTTCTCACTGATTTTACACCCTTTTGGTGCGCGTTGAATGTAACTTAAAACCTTAGTAAAAGTATCGGTTTCGTAGAATTTTGATTGTGGGTTAGAAATGAAGTAGCCAATCATTTTATTTTGTTTCAATACCAGTTTTTCTAATCCTAAAGATTGAGCTAACCACCTAAGTTGAAAAGATTGTATTAAATCATTTACTTCACTTGGTAATGGTCCAAAACGATCGATTAACTGATTGGAGAACTTTTCTAATTGCTCTTCATTTTCTAAGTTATCCATTTCTTGGTATAAACTCAGACGTTCGGCTACATTATTCACGTAATCATCTGGTATTCTTACTTCTAAATCTGTTTCTAAAACACATTCTCGAACGAATGAAGTCATGGAATCTGTATTTCTTTCTTCAAATACTTCTTTGAATTCAGATTCACGCAACTCTTCCATTGCCTCGTTCAAAATCTTTTGGTACATCTCAAAACCTATTTCCGAAATGAAACCACTTTGCTCCCCTCCTAGCATATTTCCCGCACCACGAATATCTAAATCTTTCATCGCAATGTTGAACCCTGCTCCTAAATCAGAGAATTGTACTAAAGCTTCTAGACGTTTTCTCGCTTCAGAAGTAAGAATGTTAAATTTTGGTGCAACTAGGTAACAGAATCCTTTTTTATTCGATCTACCTACTCTACCTCTTAATTGGTGTAAATCACTCAAACCAAAATTATGAGCATCGTTGATAATAATAGTATTTGCATTCGAAATATCAATACCTGACTCAATAATCGTTGTTGCCAACAAAACATCGTATTCGTGGTTGATGAAGTCCATCATGATTTTCTCTAACTCTTTCCCATCCATTTGTCCGTGACCGATAGCAACTCTAACTCCAGGACATAAACGTTGTAACATTCCTGAAATTTCTTTAATATTAGCCAAGCGATTATTCACAAAGAATACTTGTCCTCCACGATTGATTTCGTAAGCTACAGCGTCTCTTATTTGCTCTTCATTGAACTGAATGATCTCCGTTAAAACAGGTTGTCTATTTGGTGGTGGTGTGTTGATCAAACTTAAATCCCTTGCTCCCATTAATGAAAACTGAAGCGTACGAGGAATTGGTGTCGCGGTTAACGTTAATGTATCTACCGTTGCTCGCATTGTTTTTAGTTTGTCTTTTACCGAAACTCCAAACTTCTGTTCTTCATCGATAATCATCAAACCAAGGTCTTTGAACTTCACTCTTTCTGAAACGACAGCATGGGTTCCAACTAATATATCTACTTCTCCTGAAGCTAACTTCTTCAAGGTTTCTGTCGTTTGTTTCGCCGATTTGAAACGGTTAATATAATCTACTTTACACGGAAAATCTTTTAATCGAGCAGCAAAACTTCTAAAATGTTGCATGGATAGAATCGTCGTTGGAACCAATATTGCAACTTGTTTACTATCCGCTACCGCTTTAAAAGCAGCTCTAACCGCTAATTCTGTTTTCCCAAAACCTACATCTCCACAAATCAAACGATCCATAGGTGTTGAAGATTCCATGTCTTCCTTAATGGCTTGGGTAGTTTTCAATTGGTCAGGAGTATCTTCGTACATAAACGAAGCCTCTAACTCATTTTGTAAGTAAGAATCTGGAGAAAAAGCAAAACCAGGTTGACTTTTACGCTTAGCATACAACTGAATTAAGTCGAAAGCTAACTCTTTTATTTTCTTCTTGGTCTTGTTCTTTAAAGTGGCCCAAGTTTGCGTTCCTAATTTATTCATCTTAGGAGAGATTCCATCTTTACCGCTAAACTTAGAAATACGATGTAAGGAGTGAATTCCTACGTAAAGTACATCGCCATCTTTATAAATTAAACGAATGGCTTCTTGCGGTTTTCCATTTACATCTATTGTTTGTAAACCAGAAAACTGCCCAACTCCATGGTCTATATGCGTTACATAATCTCCTTTTTGGAGGTTGTATATCTCTTTTAAGGTTAATGCTTGTTTTGCTTGTTGGAATCCTTCTTTTAGTCTAAAACGATGGTACCTTTCAAATAATTGATGATCGGTATAGCAAACCAATTTATTTACTGGATCGATAAAGCCTTCGTGTAAAGAAAAGTGCATTGGAGAATATTCTACTTCTCCACCAATATCTTCAAAAATTTGGTCTAAACGATCAATTTGTTTCGGTTGATTCGAAAAAATTAAATTCGTAAACCCTAGCTTTGAACGTTCAACTAAATCTTTACGAAGCAACTCAAAGTTCTTGTTAAAACTTGGTTGAGGCTGAAACGTAAACTTATATTTTAATTCCGATTTGAAATGAAAAGTTGGTCCCCATTCAATAATGGAAAACGCTTCTATTTCATTTTTAAAATCAGAAGAATGTACATATAATTCATTTGGTAAAGCAGGAGGAATTACTCCTTGGTAAGCATCGTGGTGTTTTATTGCCTTTTCATACTCTCGATCCAAAACATTAACCACCTCATCAAAAGAAGTTAACCAAAGCGTCGTATTAGAAGTAATAAATTCTAAGAAAGAACCATTTTTAGTTTGCACCATTCGACCTTGTACATTTGGTAAAATGTTGAAATGATCGTGTTTGTTTATCGATAATTGAGACGTAGCATCAAATGTTCGAATGGTTTCTACTTCATCTCCAAAAAATTCAATTCTGAAAGGGTCGTCATTACTGTAAGAAAAAACATCTACGATTCCACCTCTAATCGAAAACTGACCAGGTTCGTAAACAAAATCTACTCTTTCAAAATGGTATTCGAGGAGTAATTCGTTCATGAAGTCCAAAGAGTAAGTTTTACCCACTTGAACTTTCAGCGTATTCGAATTTAAATTAACTTTCGTAGGAACTTTCTCAAAAAGCGCTTGCGGATAAGTAACCACCCAATTATTCTTCGAGTTATTAATCTTCTCTAAAACCTGAGCTCTAGCGACCACATTAGCGTTTTCTAACTCTTCAAATTGGTAAGGAACCCTGTAAGAAGCAGGGTAAAACAAGACATTAGAATCGTTTGGAAAAAGATTTTCTAAATCGTTTAAAAAATAGGCAGCCTCTTCCTTATCGTTTAAGATAAATAAATGATTTCCTGGCACTTGCTGACACAATCCAGCACTTAATAAAGCCTTACTCCCACCTATTAAACCGCTCCAATGAATACGTGAACCTAGAATTTGAAGTTCGTTTGCAGTTGCTTCAACCTCCGTTAATTCAGAATAACGTTTAATTAATTCTTTTGTATCCATTTTTACGCGAAAGGTTCAAGAGAAAGAGTAAATTTATTTTGCCACTGCGCTAGAAGCTTCGATTAAACTTTCTAAACGTTCCACCATCAATTTTGAACCTACGATATAAGGAACTCTTTGGTGTAATTCAGTTGGTTTAACGTCTAAAATTCTTTTTCTACCAGTAGTAGCCAAACCTCCAGCTTGTTCCGCTAAGAACGCTAATGGGTTACATTCATAAATTAAACGTAATCTTCCTTCTGGATGATTTTTAGTATCTGGGTAAATATAAATACCACCTTTAATTAAAATTCTATGGAAATCAGCAACTAAAGAACCGATGTATCTTCCTGAATAAGGTCTGTTGGTAGCAGGATCAAATTCTTGGCAATGTGCAATGAAATCTTGAATTCCTTTTTCACAAATATTAATATTCCCTTCATTCATGGAATATTGTCTACCTGTTTCAGGCATCTTCATGTTTGGGTGAGATAAACAAAACTCCCCAATTGAAGGATCTAATGTAAATCCGTTTACACCACAACCAGTAGAATAAACCAACATAGTTGAAGAACCGTAAACTACATAACCAGCAGCAACTTGCTCTGCACCAGTTTGTAACATATCTTCAATTGTAGCTAACTCTCCTACTTTACTTGTTCTTCTGAAGATAGAAAAAATAGTACCGATAGAAACATTTACATCGATATTAGAAGAACCATCTAAAGGATCAAATAACACAACGTATTTTCCATCTTTAGAAACAGTTGATTCAAAAGCTACGAAATCGTCATTCTCTTCAGATGCAATTCCACACACTTCTCCTCCAGACTCAAACATTTTTATGAACTGGTTATCCGCAACAACGTCTAATTTTTGTTGGTCTTCTCCTTGAACATTTACTTCTCCTTGAGCTCCTTGAATAGCATCTACTAAACCTGCTCGTCTAACATCTCTTGCAACAATCTTAGAAGCAATAGCAATATCATTCAATAAACGAGTTAATTCACCAGTTGCGAATTCGAAATCGTCCTGGCGATCCATTATAAACTCATTGAGTGTAGTAAGTTTTGACATAAAAAGTGTTTTTTACAAATATAAGGCAGATAATAATGTCGTACAACAGGAAAAGGTTTTTTATGGAGAAATATGAGGAGGGGGGAGTAAACTGGATGCTCCAGTTCATAATAATGTTTAAGCCCTTCAGGCTTGGGAGTTAGGTAGAAACAGATAGGTAAATAGACTTGAGGATGTAAATTAAGTAGTCTATTGTTTGGGGAAATTTAACTGTTAAGGGTTTGTGATGAAAGGTATAGACAAATACACTTGATGCTATTAGTAAAATTGTTTTATTAGAGAATTTTAAGCGCTTCAGGCTTATTAAGAAGTTAGATTTGGGTAAAAAAACACTTGATGATCTTTTTTGGTGAAGTTTAAGTTCTACAGATTTGGTGGTGAGGTATTAAAAAATAGCGAACAGATAAAATGTTTTTTGTTCCTCTTCCAGCTTCAAATCCTGAAGGGATTCAACATACTTAGGCTCCGAATATTTTCGGAGCCTAAGTGAATTTCTAATTTCCACAACCCTGAAAGGGTTGAACCTAATCCAAATACTGTTCTTCAAAAGAAACTTCGTTTTCCAATAAAGTTTGCTTTAGTTCGTCTTTTGAGGTTTTGACTCTATGGTGTTCTTCTTGGTTTTTTACGTATTCTATTAAACGTGCCCTATCTTTTAAGCCATAAGTAAATGCACCATATCCTGGTTGCCAACATTTAAAGTCTGGGAATAGGTAATTTTCCTTGATGTATATGGAACTCGATATTTTTATATCTTTTACTAAATCTGAAAGAGATACTGAGGGATGAAGATGTGTTAATATATGGATATGGTCCTCTACTCCATTTATTCGATATAACTTGCACTTTTTGTTCTTTAAAACTCCCCAAATGAATTTAAAAAGTTCGTTTCTATTGGGTGAGGTTAATACCTTTTTACGATATTTTGTACAAAATACAATTTGGTAGGTGATTTGAGTGTAGGTGCTCATTTTTTAGGTTTTTTTTAAGTGTTGTTTTATTAGTTATCTGTATTGAAGATACAAAAAAAGTTTAAAGTTTTCAAATTAAACCCCTTCAGGGTTTTGGTTTATGTAGTTGCTGCTTAACAAAAAAACTGGATGCTCCAGTTCATAATAGTGTTTAAGCCCTTCAGGCTTGATAGTTAGCTGGCTAGAGATAGATGAATTTGCTTGATAATGTAAGCAAAGTTGTTTATTAGAGAAGTTCAGGTACTTTTGGCTTGGTAAATACATCTGATAATGTAGGTAAAGTAGTCCATTATTAATAATCACCCGTTATTCGAAACTTAAAACAACTTAAATAATAGCTTTTCCCAATTTTTAAGTTCTTCTTCCAACTTAAAATCCTGAAGGGATTTAACATACTTAGGCTCCGAATGTATTCGGAGCCTAAGAGACGCAAAAGTGTTCCCAACCCTTAAGGGGTTGAACAATGGTAAAAACAATTAGCAATTAAAATATCACACAATATCTTATCCTTCTTTTCGTTTTGGTGTGGTTATTTAAGCCGACATTAATCCCGATTTAGCCTTTTTCAAAATATTACGTTAATTTTGAATGCAATTTATTAGAGGAAAATGGAAGAACAGCATATCGATATCAATCAAGAAAGACAAAACCTACTCGTTTTTATTTGGAAGAAAAGAAAAGTATTAATGATCACAACGTCTATTGCAATTGTTGCAGCTGTTGTTATTTCTTTGTTGTTAAAACCTTTGTTCCTTTCTACTGCTATCGTTTTCCCTACCGCTACTAGTACGGTTTCTTTTTCTGAACAACGAAATGCAAAAGCGTCTTCTATGGACTTTGGTGAAGAAGATCAAGCGGAACAATTAGTACAAATTTTGCAATCTTCTAGAATTAGAAATAAAGTGATTCAGCGTTTTGATTTAATGAAGCATTATGAAATCGAACTAGATGATCCAAACAAGAATTATAAACTTGCGAAAGCGTATGATGGACATATCCAATTTACGAGGACAAAATATGGTTCCATTCAAATTGATGTTTTAGACGAAAAGCCTGAATTAGCAGCAGAAATAGCAAACAAAATTGTTGACCTCATCGATACGGTTAAAAATAACATGGTTGCTGAACGTACGATTCCTGCTTTTGAAATTAACCTTCGAAAAAAAGAATTACTTGAAAAAGATTTAAAAAACATATTGATTCAACTTGACTCTCTTGGAGATAAAGGAGTTGTTTCTTTGGAAGGTAGAACAAACCTATTTACGGCTTATATTGATGCTAAAACGAAAGAAGACAGAACATTTTTAAGAACTCAAATAGATGTCAACTTGAAATACGGTGCTACTTTTGATGGTTTAGAAACAATGCGTGATGAAAAAATCATTAAGTTGGAAAAATTCATGGATGCATATGAACAGGCGGAATCGGATGCTAACTCTAATTTCACCCACAAATTTATTGTTGAAAGAGCAGTTGTTGCTGATAAAAAAGACAAGCCAAAACGAATGATTATTGTGCTACTAGCAGCGATTGGTTCGTTTGTATTTATGGTTTTCTTATTGCTTATCAACGAACGTTATAAAGAACTGAAACAACAAGCCTAATTTTGTTTAAGAAATCCAATAGTATTTATTTAATCGGATTAGCTTACGTCTTTCTGTCCATGTATTTGATATGGATAGACATGGCTTTTCTAACTTTAGCTTCTTTTGGGTTTATTGCTGTCTTTGCTGCTATTTTCTATACAGAATATGCTTTTTTAGCAATTGCTTTTCTAACACCTTTATCGGTTAACATTGAAGAATACACCAATAGTTTTGGATTATTTATCCCTACCGAACCTCTACTCTTTGGTTTAATGCTCTTATTTTTAATGATTAACCTCAAAAAAAGAATTTACGATGTAAGAGTTTGGAAAAATCCTATTATTTGGGCGGTCACTTTTTATTTGTTTTGGGCTTTTATTACTTCCATTACAAGTTCTCTACCCATGGTTTCTTTTAAGTTTTTACTAGCTCGATTGTGGTTTATTATTCCAATGTTATTTCTTGGTTCGATTGTCTTTCAAAAAGAAATAAACA
>Ga0228614_1000201_pt1 | contig 36421 bp, 46 predicted proteins | sample 15DmetaG_FD_190531 | JGI IMG/M metagenome (GOLD analysis project Ga0228614, IMG submission 190531) | Seawater microbial communities from Monterey Bay, California, United States - 15D | ecosystem: Environmental > Aquatic > Marine > Coastal | place: USA: California | collected 2016-10-13
ACCAAGGAGATCAAGGAGCTGTTGGAGATCAAGGAGCCGTGGGAGACCAGGGAGCCGTGGGAGACCAGGGAGCCGTTGGAGATCAAGGAGCTAAAGGTTTCCAAGGAGATAAAGGATCACAAGGATATAAAGGATTCCAAGGATATGTTGGAGACCAAGGAGCTCAAGGAGACCAAGGAGCAGCAGGTTTCCAAGGAGCAACAGGAGATCAAGGAGCTAAAGGTTTCCAAGGAGATAAAGGATCACAAGGATTTAAAGGATTTCAAGGATATCAAGGTATTAAAGGATTCCAAGGAGATCAAGGATCACAAGGATTTAAAGGATTCCAAGGATATCAAGGTATTAAAGGATTCCAAGGAGACACAGGTAATCGAGGTTTCCAAGGATATCAAGGATTAACAGGTACTGGAGACCAAGGGGTACAGGGTGCACAAGGTTTAAAAGGTGCACAAGGGGAAGCAAGCAATGGCTCATGTTGGGAAAATATTGCTATTAATACTTCAGCATATCATTCACTAAACACCGATGTTAGAATAGAAAATGGATTTGTTGTAATTCCAGATAATCTGGATAATTATACTATATTAAGGATTTCTGCAATGTATGGAGAAACTAATGGTGGAGAACCAACGACCTATGAATTAATTAAAACATCATCTGCTGGTCTTGTTAGTGTTGTAACTGAATGGACACACCCAGGTAGTACTAAATATCATGAATTAGATTTAAATACAATAGGCGGTATAGGACTATCAATTGATCATCATTATAGTATGAGAGTTAAAACAGGCTCTGTAGCACAGGGTAAAGGATATTCTATGACTATGAGTGTTATTGATAATTCTTGCTACTTAGTATAATATAAATATATAATTAGATGATAACTGTTTTTGGATTTTTAGGAGAAGAAGAAGCTGCAACATCATGTGTTGAAGTTAAATTTAATGGAGGACCTAATGGTGGATTTGTATCTTACACAACATGTGAAGGTTTTAGTACTAATAAACTATTAGCGCCGAATCAAGTAACTAAAGAACTCTGTGTCCAACAGGGGAGTTGGACATTTGGTGATTATTTCATGGGTGTTACTTTAATAGGGCCTTGTTCTACTGAACCACCTCCACCAAATACTGATAATGTATTTACTGTTGAAAGACAGTTTGATGGTTTCTCGACTTATGCACAAATGCCAAGCCCTAATACATACGTTGTAAATGATATAGTTAATATTGATAGCGATCCAGATTGTTATGAAATAATGGGGACAGCCACTGTGTTTGATCCAACTATTTATCCAATGGTTATATCTAATTGTGTTGGAGGAGGACCTCCACCAGCTCCTTAAAAAAAGATATATAGATCATGAAGCATATAAAATTATTTGAAGAGTTTATTAATGAGGGAGTGAATGACCCTGGAATACTAAAGGCCTTTTTTATGGCAGGTGGACCCGGTTCAGGTAAATCATTTGTTGCAACTGAGCTATTTAACTTTCCAAAAGGAACAGTGGCCTCAGTTTCTTACGCAACAGGATTAAAACTTGTAAATAATGATAATGCGTTTGAAAGAGAAGTAAAGAAAGCTGGATTAGATATTTCTAAATTGAGTGAGTATGCTAAAGATCCAGAAAAATGGGCAGAGGTAATGGTTTTAAGAGATAAAGCTAAAAAAACCACACGTGCTATGCAAAACAATTATATTGCTGGAAGATTAGGACAAGTGATTGATGGTACTGGAAAAGACTTCGAGAAGATCAAGGGACATCGCCTGTTATATTCAGATCTAGGATATGATACTTATATGATTTTTGTAAATACTACACTAGACGTGGCCTTAGAACGTAATCAGATGAGAGAACGTAAGCTCGACGATAAAATGGTTGAAAAGATGTGGAGAGCTGTTCAAGATAATTTAGGTAAATTTCAAAAGTTATTCGGACCAGGCAGAATGTTAATCGTAGATAATTCTGAATACGGTGGAGATATATTAAATCAAATAGAGAAAGAAATTTCAAAAAAGCTTAACAACCCAATTAAAAATCCTTTAGGTAAAAGATGGATTAGTGATAACACTGGAATTAATAGATTTAAGAACAGACCATCATAATTTATAAAATAATTAAAGTATATTTCTAATATATACTTTATATGAAACAGATTATAACGTATCGGTTCGATTCAGAAAGGGAAATGATCTATTTCAGCAACAATACACAATCTTTAGTGACTTCTAGCGGAGAGTTCTTATGGAACAAGAAATTCTATCATGAAGATATGGTTAATCTATCTAAAGATACTGGATTTGTTTTTATATTAGAAGATATATAGATTATGAAGCACGTTAAACTTTTTGAACAATTTAATTTAGATAATTTATCTGAAGGAAGGCCTTTTATACAAGAAACTCCTAATCAGCTAGCTTATTTAGATTTTAAAAAATGGGCATACAAGAAAAGAGGAGATCTTAAAAAGAGATTAAATCTTAAAGATAGTTCAGAATTTTTTATTGAATTAAGAAACATTTGGGTTGAATGGGCAAACAAAAATTCAAAAGAATTTAGTAAAACATTTGGAGATCCAGTTAGTAAAAAGGATTTTGGTAGAGCTTTAGCTTCAATGTTAAAATCAGATGATGTTATTATTAAAAATTCAGGAAATAAAATTACAGAATTAAAATAAATATAAAGAAATGAAATACGTACAATTATTCGAACAATTTATTAATGAAGCAAGGCAAGCACCTGCTAAAAACTTATTTAAAATGGTAGTTAATGGTAGTACTTCAGAAATTGAAGGAGTTAAAATATCTAAGGATATGGCTCAAGCTGCGTTAGATTGGTTTGATAGATCTACTTACGCTAGAAAATACGAAAAGCAGGTTAAAACAGCAGGTATAGGCGCAGTAGCTCCATTAATCTTTGGTGATAACTGGGGTATTAAGAAAAGAATTCCTTCTAAACTTAAAGCTGAATTTAAAGAACTACAACAAGTTTACAAAAGAGAAATGACCGAAGGTGCTTTAACAGAATCTAAAGTTGATAAAAAATATTTTGACAAAGTAGTTAAAATATTAAATAAATCAAAATATCCTTTCACTGTAATGTTAGTTACAAAATGGAACGAAATAGATATTGTAATAGGATATGACGCGCCGGATGAGATAGTAGATGACATAGATCAAAAGCTAAGTAAGGCTAAATTAACCTATGGAGGAAGCTCTGGTATTTCAATATCAGGGGATTCATCATCGTTTTCAAGAAGAGAGTATGATGAAATTGCAAGAATAAATGGTGGACATAAAAATTATTAAACATGAAACGCGTAAAACTATTTGAAGAATACACTGCAAATGCAGTATCTTGTGATAATTGCGATTGGTCTTGGGAGATAGAAGATGGTGGAGAAGATGTTTTTCTTTGTCACAAGTGTGGCCATGATAATGAACCTGTTCTTGGAGAAACAAACTCACAATAAAAAGATAGAAAAAGAAACAATACTTTAATTTTAAATATAATAAATGACTAAAAGTCAATATTATGCGAAAAAGTAAATTAAAAGTATACATCATTAATTTAAAAAGACATGCTGTTCGAAGAAAAAGAATAGAAGCCGAATTAAAAAGTGTTGGTTTTTTTAATTATGAATTTATAGATGCGATTGATGGAACTGATATGCCCTCAACAAAATCTCTTATAGAAAACGGAACTTTAAATCCAATCTGGATCGGCCCTAATGGTAAACTCACAACAAGTATTATAGCATGTGCACTTTCTCATCAAAAAGCATATAAAAAGATGTTAGAAGATGGCCATAAATCAGCATTAATATTAGAAGATGATGCTGAATTTACAAAATATGGTATTAAAATGATTTTAACGGGAAATGTTGGACACTATATCACTCCTTTAAATAATTCAATTGATTGGGATGTTTTTGTTTGGGGTGGAGCTTCTGAAGATTTATATTATAGAAATATAGGTATTCCCGGAATTGGAGAATATAAAAGATATTTACCATATTGGGCAGCGTCTTCATATCAAATAAGTAGAAGAGGTGCTGAAAAATTAATAGAAAGCAATACTCCGTTGAGATATGCTGCTGATGTTAATTTAGAATGCGCAGATACTGGAATGTATTGTTTAGATCATTCATTGATGGTACAAACATACGGTGATTGGGAAAGACCGTTTGCTGAAAAATTGCACGGTGACGCGACATTATACCTTGCTGGCATTGACGAGTATAATCCGTCAACTGGAATGATACAAGACGGTTTAAGTAATTTAGAAGAAGCTAAAAATACTCAAAACCCTACCTTACATTATTTTTCAAATCATAAAAAGTGTGAAGTCACTGGAGATTTAGATGTTAATTTAATCGAGTGGAAGGATCATACTAATGATAAAGGAGATACTTTAAAATATTGGACACATATTCACTTAAACCATTAGACTATAGAGATATATAACTAATATGGTAAACGAAAAATTCACAACAGATAAAATATTAATATTCGACTTAGATGATACTATTGTAGTGTCAACTGCTAAGATTATTGTGTATGATAAATCTAAGGGTGAAAAATATGAACTAACGCCAGAACAATTTAACGATTATGAGAAGAATCCGAATCATATTTTAGATTTTGATCAGTTTAAATCATTAGAAATAATGAAAGCTGGTAAAATGATTGATAGATATTTTAATGTTCTTAAAAAGAACTATAAAAAAGGGGTTGCAATTGGTGTTATTACAGCAAGAGACGACCAAAATATGATTTATGAGTGGTTAAGATATCATGTTGGATTTCATATTAAAAGAGATTTTATCTGGGCAGTCAATGATCCTATTCATGGATTAAAAGGAAGCATACAAGAACGTAAAAAAGATGCGATGAGATCGTTCATTGAAAAAGGATATACGGATATAACGTTTTTTGATGATGATAAGCATAATATTAAACTAATTAAAGAATTAGATAGAGAAATAAAAGAGATAAAGATCAAAACACATCTAGCTAAAAAATAAAATTATGAGAACACACGGAGATATTAGAACAAGATTTGATGTTGCATTAAACGAGAATCAAAAATATAGTCAGAATTTATCAAAAGTAATTAGAGATATTTTATTAAAAAATAAAATAAGAGGTAATAAAAATCAGAATTTATCTGAATTGCGATTTGGTATATCTGGGGATTCTAAGATAACAATGCAATATATTAAAGAAAATATATTAAAAGGAATTAAAGATATCCACTATACAGTAACCTTCGAAGGACCTGATAGAGCTAAAAAAGGAGATGCTAAATCTGGAACATATAATACATATAAAATAACTATAATCAATCCTGTTAAGGTTGGAAAATACAAAGCTAGCCCTGGGGAAATTACATATATTATTGATAATCTTAAAGCTCAATCAAATATACAAAATAAGATGTTAACGCCAGACGGATTAGGACTTGGTGGAAAACAATTTAAAAATTTAGATGAGGTAAAAGATATTGTAGATAGAGAACTAAAGAAACTTGTTAAATCTGAATCAATATCAGAACCTCACAGGGAATATATGATTTTATTAATAGATAGTCTTAGAACAATATCAGGAAGTGTTAATGTAAAGGAGCTTACAGCCGGTTTAACAGATACTATATTTTATGAAGGTGATTATGGAGACTATATATCTGATTCAGATGTTCTTAAAATAGCAAAAGATTTTGGAGAAATACTAGGTGGTGTTTATATGTTACAAAATTGTAATGCAGAACCTAATGGTTTGGAATTTCCAATAGCAGCTAATGAACCGCTTATAGATTTTTATATAGGTGGACAGGGATTATCGATGAAAGCTGGTAATGGTGCAAGTGCTTCTTTAAGTAATGTTTCAAAGTTAATTGAACAAGATCCTAAAAAGTGGGAGAAATTGATGTCAACTGATAATGAGAAGTTAATGTTAAATGTAGTTAGAACCTTTGGGAATGAAACTGCTTTTTCTGGAATGTTTAAAGTGGCTGAATTAATAAATGCACCTGGTTGGGGATATTTAAAAGAATTATTAGATAAACCAAACTTAAAAGCAAGTGACCTAGATTCAAAGGCATTAACACAGTGGGTTCGTGATGAATTTACCAATGATCCAGACAAGGCATACGACAAGTTCGATAAGTATTTTAATAGATTAGGTAAAAGCGTAGATGGATGGAGTAATAAAGAATTACAGATAGAAGACGCAATAGCTAGAGATAAAGGATTTGGATTAGTATTTTCAACACTAGCATATCACGTGAAGGACTCTTTAAATAATAACTCTTTACTAATAGATGCATTAGGATCTGTCATCCAAAAATTTGATGTACTTCAATTGTATATAGATCTTAAAATAAACACTAAAAAGAAATACCATAAATACTTATTAAAGAAGTTTGCAGAAGGTAAGTTTTTATTTAACGCAACACCTTCAGTTAACATGCCAACTCGTAATAAGTTTTCTTTTAAAATGATAAAGAAATAAGCAGGGTGATTTCGGAAAAGAGTTGGAAAATATACGTAGATACTGGAAAAGTATCTGGTAAAGTATTAATGGGTATCGTTAAAAGAATAAAGGAGGGTGAAGTTTTAGGAACTAGAGAACTTGCAATATACATGTCACATGGAGAAATTATAGAAGGACTGTTAAAGTCTTGATATATAATTTATGCGATACTTATTTATTCTAATCTTTCTCAGTTTTCAACTAAACGCACAAATTCTAAGACCAGAGCCATCTGCTACTGATTTAATTATAGAAGAAACTCTAAAGCTAAATCAAAAGATGTTTAAGCAACCTAGTTTCATGCAACCTATAGTTTATATTTCATATTCTCCATTATTCCCCGGACTTGCTGGTTTAACTAGAAAACTCAGTGATAAAATATATATGGTGGATTTAAATCCAATGTATTCAAAAGATGTTTTAGAAAAAGTATTGATGCATGAATTGGTACATGTATACCAAATGGATTGCAATAAACTTGAAAAGACCAAAGAAGGATTTAGGTTTAATGGTATTTTATATTCTTTTAAGTTTCCTTATAAATTAAGACCATGGGAAATAGAGGCAAATCAGAGAGTATCTGAAATTTGCGACTAGTGGTTATTTAAACATTCAATGAAAGTATCAGTTAAATCTTGAGCATGATTTTTTAATAGCTCTTGTGTTTTTTTATCGAATACTGGTTGCTTTCCTTTTCTTTCTTTTAGATTATTTAAAACCAGTTCAGTAGGATATAATAAAACTCTTTCAATTTCAGTTTTATCTTCTAATCCAAACCAAACAACAGCAATCCAATTAGATGCTCCTTTATTTTTAAGACCACCAATATCTCTGACTTTAGATACTGTAGTTTTTACTTCAACAGTTTCTCCAGTGTCTATACATTTAATATCCCAGCCTTTTGTACTAGCAACCTCAACACGCCATTCTTTATTGGTATATTTAGTCATTGTACATGCCATGTTATCCTCAGCGATTTGTGGAATAGGTTTCATGTTAGTCGACCATCCTTTAGATCTTCCCTGTTCTTCTAAATACTGAACAAGTTCTAACATTTGAATTGGGGTTGCTGTTTCAGGTAAATTCATATTTATTTTTTGTTATTCTTTCTTTTTTTATTAAACTTAGCCCATTGTCTATCGGCTTCTCTCTCCTCTTCATATTTTTCAAGAACATTAAAGAATCCTTCATAGTTATAGTCTTCTGATCTGAAAGCTTCTCTAATTCTTGATTGTTCATCTTCAGATCCTTTTATCCATCCAAATATGAATGCAAATATTCCTATAAAAATCGTTAATAATAGTCCTTCTACTCCCATAAATTTATTTTAGTAGTTACACATTTCTTCATAAGCTAACTCTTGAGCGAGCTCAGTATGATTATCATTAATCCAATCTAATTCTTCTTCAGTAAGATCTCTATAGGATCCATCAGGTTCTGCAACCATTCCTGCAGAAATAAAAGAATCACAAAAGTCTGGATAGTCAGTAAAGTCTATTCCTTCTACTTCTAAATCTTCTAATTGAGATATTGTAAAATTAGGCTTAAACTCTACAGCAGGTTTAACGCCTCTTGCTTCCATTTCTTTTCTAATTCTTTGTCGTCTTTGTTCTAACATATTGTTCTATTTTTAAGTTTATTATAATTGTTCTAGGCTTACGGTTTCTGCCCATGATTCTGTGTATTCGATTTCTTCGCTCATACATTTATTCCATTCTGTGCGAGTCATTCCAATAGCTTTTAATTCCGCGTCGGTCATAATATTATTCATCATTTCCTAAAATAGTTAAGTTATTTAATTGATCTAAACTATCAGAAAAATCTACTCCACCTATAATAGGATTAAGATCTTTTAAACCTGCATCCCAACCTTCTTCAAAGTCTTGAATATCACTTGGTTCATCAGACTCTAAAGAAGCATTAGCAGCAATATAATCTGCATGAGTACCTAAAACTGTAGGCTTATGAAATTGAATCTCATAATCTATATAGGTAAACCTTTCAATATCAGAGTTATGAGTCTCTAACATTTTACCGAAGACATCGGCAGGATCTGTATATAAGAGCAGATCAGCATCCATTTCTATTTGAAACGTATGACCGCCTTTTTTCTTCCAGTGGAAACCACCTTCATAATGTGCATAATTTTCTTCGTACTGAGTGTGAACTAGGATTTTGTTAATTGACATATCTTCTGTTGTTTTTTAATTACTATACTAATATAAGCAAAATAATTGACATAAAAAAATATATGGGCAACTATTTTCAAAAAAGTTTCATTTTATAAAAACTACGCAAGGTACACATTCTAAGGGTGCCACTCCAAGAACCAACAGATATTCAATCCTAAACCATACTAAACAACCACGGGACCCCTACAATCCACAGGTTCAAGAAAAAGCCCACTCGCGCCGCGACCAAAGATACCAATCATAATAGACTACATAGAAGAGAAAGAAAGGAAAAGAAACAAGGAATACAATAAAGAAAGAAAAGAAATCTATATAAAGATAGGAAAGAAAGGCAAAGAAGAGCAAACAACTATGCAGGTAATACGGATCCGAGTAATCAAGCCTCTATCCATATTCAAGATCTCTATAGGAATCCAAAAGAACCATTACAATACAGATACCTAAGAGAGAGTATAAGAAGGGAGATCCAAGCCTGTAGGGGTCCTCCCAATCCTCAATGTTCCCCATGTTCTTCCGCGTTCCCCATGTTCCTGGTAGGACCTTAAACCCCAGAGCCAATTGGATCACACCCCGAATCCGCCCGTACCCCGTCCCAGTTCCTCAAATACACCAATAGGGCCCAAGGGAACACCACACTCCCAAGAACCCTATAGGATCCTGTATTCTGCTCTTATATTGCTTCAGGCTCAGTACTCTCTGGCTGGTTAAAGCCGAATAGGGTATCGAACGCATTGCTCTCAGTTTCTAATTGCTTGATTTCCTCTTCTACTAACTCGTCGTTAAAGAGGTCTCTGGCGTATCGGGCTTCGTTAAATTGGACTCCGTCTCCTATAGAGAAGTAAAGTTTCTTACCTACTGCACCACATCTGTTTTTAGAGAATTCCATGAAGCGATTACCATTCTCTCCGCCTTCCCAGTCTAAGTGTAACATGGAAGTGGTCATGTGTTTTAGTTTATTAGAACCGACGAAAGTACCTCCTTTAGATAATTGTAAGATGGTAACGAATGTTGTGTAGGTTTTTGAATTGTTATTTGCTTTATTATGGTGGATCATTAGATCTAAGAACCACTTTTCAGTTTTAGAGCGAGTTAAGTTACAAGCTTCTTTTATAGTGTCATTTACTTCTGTGTAGGAATCTGTTAGTACTAGGTCCCAGCCCTGATTTAAGGCAGATTCAACCGTAGCCTTTGGACATTGGTCTGTGTAGTCTCCTAAGAAGAGGATTGGTAATTGACCCCAGCTTGGGAAACGTTGTAGGTAACGTGCCATATCTATTTGAGACATTTCAGCCGAGATGAAGAGGACCTTCTTTCCGGCTTGGTGCAAGTTACTTAGTAGATCTAATAGAACTGTGGTCTTACCAACACCAGGTGCTCCGGCCGCCATCACATTCGTGCCGGGCAGGAACCCACCGTCATTAGAAATGAATTTATCCATAACCGTACCAGTAGCCATAGGAACAAATAAACTAGAATCGATATTAAGATCGTCTAATTTAGTGAATTGAACCTTTACAGCCTTAGTAGGTTTGCTTATTTTATTATAGTGACCTCTATAGTCTTTAGTTGAGGTGAATTTATCGCCGTTCATTTTAATGATACGACCTTCGTTTTTTAAGAACCAACTATACTTAGCGTGGTCTTTACCGAATTTTGTTACTTTTCCTGTTTCAACGTCGGTTAACTGGATCCGACCCTTTGAGATTTGCATTGTGTTTAGCATAGTTTGTGGTGTTTATGATTAACTATTAATATACTACTAATATAAGCAAAATAAACGACATAAAAAAACTTTATGCCATTTATTTTACAACTATTTTTGATTACTTTCTATAACCTGAAAGCATGTTGATCGAACATTTATAACCTCTACCTTTTGCATCTTCGATGTTGATAGGTGATTTTCTAGCTCTCGTGTTCCATCCTTTAATGGTAAATGATTTACCTTGTAAGATAACTTCATCACCAACAGAGAGGTGACCTAGCCCGTTAATTGAAGCGAACATATCCCAGTTAGAAGCTTCTTTAGTTTGAGCCTGTCCACCGTCACCGACTGTGTTTGCTTTAACTTTAAAGGTAACTTCATTACCTGAGAAACTTGCATTACCTGCGTTAATCTTAATACCATACTCAGACTCTACTGAGGCTAAAGCGGTGTTCATTGCGATTCTTAAAGCTTTTACTGTTGCTTTGTCAAAATTTGAAATTGTCATATCTTTATTAGTTTTTTAATTACTATACTAATATAAGCAAAATAAATGACATAAAAAAATATTTGGGCACTTATTTTCAAAAAAAATGAAAAAAAAATGAGGCCGTATTAGGACCTCATCTTTTATTGTAATTAAAAATCAAACATTAATTCAGCAAGGCTCCAGTTTGAAGGAGTTCTCCACTAAATGGGTTTGGCATAGAACTTTCATGATCGAAAGCTTTTTTGCCTAACAGATTACCGGCAGCAACTTGGATATTAGCAGCCTGGGCATCTGTCATATTAGTTTGGATAAGATCTTGTCCGTGAGTAGAGAAGTGAGTAACTCCATTTACTAACGACCAAATTGATTGGTTAGTCTTAGCCATTTTACGTTGTTGACCGGATAGATTTTCAAAACCAGCTTTATTATACGCATTTAAGTTTTCTTTTAGAGGGATCCAGCTATCTACTCGATCACCAGCATGCTTTTCAATTTGATTGTATGCATATTGCATTTCACCAATAGAAGCAGCAGTGTTATTAGCCATTCTTACTCGATCTCCAAAACCTTCAGGAGCAAAGTTGTTTTTACGCAAATGTTGCATATTCTCGAAGAACTTCTCCATACTCTTATTATCTAAAGAGTGTAGTTGGTATGATTCCTTTGACATTGCAGTCGTTAAACCATTAGTACACCATTGGCGATTTACGTATGGCATAACTTCGAAACCTTTCATAGGACTATTACGGAAAGTAACTCCTCCAGTAAAGACCTCATCTGATAAACCTTGAACAGCAAATTCTGCATGTGGGTTATGAGCATCAATAGTTATAATACCTGTAGTAGGATCAGTAGACCAACGAGTAACTCCCATATTCTGATCACCAATCATATTCTCAGCGACGTTAATGAATTGTTCATTACTAATTTGGAATTTATCTTCTTTCTGAAAAAGAATAACAGACTTACTAATAGGATTAAGAACCAATGTAACTTGGTTGAGGTTTCCTGAATTAGAAGCCATAGCATCTTTCATTCGGTTAATAAATGTCGCTTTAGTATCTGCGTTAAATAGCTTTTCAAATTTATTAGCAAATGACTGAGACATTCCCAACATTTGTAATAAGCTTTTAAAAGCTTGAGTAGTAATACCGATACGAGTTCCACTATACTCAATAGTCTTTTCGTCTATTAATGTAATGTCTCGGAATGGAACCGTTTTACGCAGGGATTGCGCTTGAATAGATTCGGCTTTCTTTGTTTGAACAGCAGGAGCTGCGAGAGTTGTTACTGACATAGTCTTCTTTATTTAGTTATTATATGGGTTATTTAGATTTTGTTTCAATAGAACCAGTAAAACATCCAATTAAGAATGCAACTGAAATACCTAAGGCGATTGCAGGGTGGTTAAACATACCTAATAGACCTGCGAAAAATAATTTAATAAGGGCAGGAATTATAAAAGCAGCAACAGCTACACCAACTACGATTACTAAAATGTAGATTGAAAGGTTTTTTAAATTTGTCATATCGATTACGTTTTTAATTATATTTAAATATAAGCATAATAGTTGGGATAAAAAAACTTTTAAGCAACTATTTTCATTTATTTTAGCAGGTCATCATCCAACCTAAGCGGTTCATATCATCAGCCACTTTACGAGTAGCTCTACGCATAGTAGCAGGATTAACATACATACCTTTATTATAGAAGCAATGTCCTCCAGTAGTAACCTCAGCAGGAACAGTAATATACTCTTTACCATTATACCAAGCCCAGTGAGCTTTGTTTTCCATAGCCTTAGCTAATTTAAGAGCTGCGCGCTTATTAGGAGCCCATACATCGTTGAAGCCGCATGTGTGACCATTACAGTCCATCCAGTTAAAATGATAGTTATACTCTCCGCGATTGTTTTTAAGTAATGCCATATATCTGTTAGGTTTTTAATTATAGTTAAATATAACACTTTTTATTGGGATAAAAAAATATATGGGCACTTATTTTCAAAAAAAAGTGAATTTATTTTTGAAACAAAAGCCCAAAATACACTATAATATAAGTATAGAAGGCTTAATAGCCATTCCACCCTGGACTGCCGGCGCCGAGTAGATAAAAATAATTTGAAAATAAGTGCCCAAAAGTTTTTTTATGTCAATTATTTTGCTTATATTAGTATAGTAATTAAATAACAAACATAAACCATGAGAAATTTAAACAATCCTTACCTAGTTCTTTTAAACAATGAAATTATGACCAATGATATTTTATCACAATACGAAAGTGGTAAATTTAGAATGGTAGTTAAAACCAGATTAGGTATGACAGTATGTGATGCTAGAGACTTTGATAATCCAAGAATAATGGCAAATCCAGAATGTGCTATTAGTGGTTATAAGAAAGGTGCTTTACAGACGGTGCAATTCCAACCAGAAGGTTCTGATTATTGGTTAACAGTATTTAGTAGAACAGGTAAGAAGGTTAAGTTAATCGACGAATCTATCCTAGTTAACTTAACTGTAGGGACTATTAACTCGATGTTCTATAATACGAACCTTTATAACTATGAACAATATAAAGCAGTTCACAGTTCAACCTGGGCCGATTATGCATATCAACAGAACCAGGTTGAGTTCGAGGCTATAGCATAACACCCGGTAGGGACCCTCAGGGGTCACCCTACAGTAACATATAAGTGAATAATAACAGTGCCCTGGATGAACCCCACGGCGACAACAGATATATAACCTATGACAAATCAAATTAAAAAACTACAGAGGGAGATAATAGAGCTTAAGTTAAAGACTCCATACCACCCAGAGATACGTTTAAAACAAAAACAATTAGAAGCACTATATGCTACCACAGGATCCACAAAAGAAGATCTCAGGCATAACAAATAGGCCGAGACCTATAGGCACCCAGGACTTAAATAGGTCTACAGGTGAACAACCCAGCTCAGGGGACTTCCTAGGGCCTAAGCCTAATCCAGCTGCCCAGGTGAATACTACACCCCAGGGGACACCCCCAGACACCGGGGAGACAACCCCTCCTCAGGAGAAGCAAGGGTTCCTAGCTGCCATGAAGCAGAAGTTGACCAATTCAGGTAAGGAGTACCTGGTAAAGAAGGTCACTGGTGAGGACGCTCCAAAGACAGAGGGCCCTAGCAGACAGGTAGACACCCAGGGGTCCCCTACACCCAATTTGGGACAGAGTCCTCCTAAACACGAAAGACCCACGCCGGAGGTACCGAAGGCCAAGGTGCCGAAACCACCGAAGAGGCCGCAAATGCCCAAATTTACCGCAAACATACCCAAGAGACCTAAGATAGGCTAGAGGTGCAATTGTCACCCCGGGCCCTAGAGGAGAAGTGCCGCCTGCGGATGCTCCAGGCCGGTGATGCCTGAATTTAGCCTCAGGCTCAGGGGGGTAGCAGAGGGGGCATGGTCTTAAAAATACTTTAATAACTAACAGTATACAAAAACACTTTGCTGGATGTCCCCCAGTTGTCTCCCCCGGGATTCTCAGTCCTCTACCCTATGAGTACTCCCAGTACCCCAAATAATATACCCAACAATGTGCTCTGAGTCCCAAAAGTTCCCCCGGAGTTGGGGTGACCCCGTACCATGAACGGGCGGCGCCCACCCTTTAAAGGACCACTGATACCCTTCAAGTACTATGAGTCCTCTGAGTACACCGGAGTGATATCCTAAAAAAAACTAAAAAAAAGTATAAAGTTTTTGAAACAAAACTGAAACCTGTGAGTATAAGCTTAGAGTTTTAAGCCTGAAGGTATATTCAAGGGTGGAGGGCTCCAACCTCTCACATGACTCAGACCACTCAACGGGGCGCCAACCTCTCACAGTGAGTACTCCGAGTCTCCAACCTCTTAAATGTAGAATACCCTTAATATAACCAAAAAAAGAAGTATTCTAATAGAGACTAGAGAGGAGGATCTCTATAAGTCTTATAGTATATGAATAACATATTATCCCAGGGGGTAGTGAGAGTCTATGAGTACTCTTAATAGGGAGCGCATGATATCTGCAAGGGAGGAGAGTACGGAGTCTCACAGTCTTAATATTCCCCGCCGCCCTGTCGGCACCGTTATTTGAATGTGTGTATCTTGTAGGGATTCCAATCCACTCCGATATTGAGAGGGTCCTCCAAGTGGGCGCCCATTCCTCCGACTGGTATTGTAGTGGGAAAAGGGGTAATTGGGAAATTGGGTTTTTGGGTTTTTTTAGTTTTTAAATAGTGAAAAAATAATTTTCCCAGGACTTAAACTACTTAAAGGTTTATTTCAGAGAGGAGAAAGCGGGAAAAATGAAAAAATGAAAAATAAAAAATTTTTAAATTCCCCCAAAGAATCCTAATAGAACTCTAAGAACTCTAAGAACTATCAGAAATTGAAAAAATATATTGATTAAGTAATGTAAATCTAAAAGAATGTAGAGTTTTATAGAATTATTGACCGAGACTACGTTATTTGTTTGTAAAAGGTGGCGCCCGTTTATAGTATATTATTAAAATAGTAAAATAATATGAAAAAAAGTGCCCAAATATTTTTTTATGTCATTTATTTTGCTTATATTAGTACTATAATTGATAAACTAACAGATATTATGAAATTTGATAACTTAAAAAGAAACCAAGATCCACAACATACCCATCTACTGGGTAAAAAAGTGTCTCTATTAGTAGAAGGCCAAGAATGGGTAGGAAATTTAACCTTTTCAGGAAAGAATACTTTCTTAAATGGCCAATTACAAGTAACACTAGACAAAACTCCCTTAAAAGTAACTCAAAACGAATTAAATAACCTTAAATTAGTATAAAATATGACAGTATCACAAGCATTAGACAGATTAGAAGCAAACTACATTAAATGGTCAGAAAAAGAAAACGGATTTGGATATGACGCCGGATATGTTTGGTGGGAAAGAGAAAAAGATTGCCAAGAATGGTGTAATAAAGAAAAGACGTATGTTCCTATGAGCCTTACTAAAACTTTGTACACTATGAGAGCTTGGGTAAAAAAACAAAAATCATTTACATAATTATTAATATTAAAACCAAAACCAATGAAACATTTAAAAGATTTATCAACATCATTTCTTAAATTAGCAGTAGTTTATTTAAGTGCGATCTATATTGCACTAATGTTATCATCCTGTTCAGGGGATGTTTATTTAGATTTCGACACAGTAGTTGAAAACTCTCCACCAGTACTTGCTGAACATACTAAAGGAACAAAGGTGTGTACTAAAAGAATTATAGAATATAATACTAGTTATGGATGGTCTGTAAACCACACCGACATATATAGTTATAATTATGAAGGAACCCGATTATTAGATTGGTCTCTTATGAGATTGGTTGATAACTTAACAACAGTTGATACTCTAATTACAACCTACACCAATGTATACTCTAACGATCAAATTTCGAGTATGTCTGTTGAATCTGAAAACGATATAGTATATTATGACTTTCAATACGATGATTACAATAGGGTAATTCAGAAAATCAAAGAAGGTGTTGTTGAAAATAAATATAATTATATTGAAAGAAGAGTAGAAATTAGAGATAATCAAGATCTATTAGTAGGAGAACATCAATATGCTTTAGATAACAATAATCTAAAAGAAGCAAAGTGGAGTGAAGGATCTACTGTGGATTTAAATGTTATATTAGAATATTCTCATGACAATAAAAATATGCCATTTAAAAATGTCGAAAGTTGGTACCCTTTAAGTGGATTTAGATATTTAGGAATTAATAATATAATTGAATTAAATTACTCTAATAATTTAACAATCACTCGAGATATTCAATATGATTCAGATGAATTTCCAAATTATATTTACGAAACATATAGTGATGGTAGAGCTAGAATTGAAGTATTAGAATATAATAATTAAATATTAACATAGTATATTAATAACGTATTAGAAATAAACTAACTAAAGCTTTAATATATAACATATATGAAAAAACTACTAATCGTCGCAATTTTACTTCTGGTAACATCATGTGGAGTAAATTTTAAATTATCGACGTTAAACACACCAACGCAAACTTATGTTGATGAAAATTATTTCAACGACATAAAAATAGACACTCTAAACGAATTTCAATTTAGAAATAAAATAAGAACAGATATAGGTTTTAGATTAGACTTTGCACGTTATGCCTTAAGTCAACCGAGATCATTTGATTGGAATAACCGATTGTTAGGAAGACATTATGATTCTAGATATAATTCTTATTATTGGAGTTGGAATAGAGATCGAATGTGGAATGATTGGGCTTGGGGCTTTACACCACATAGATGGTCTCTATTCGGATATGATAGATGGGGATATAACAATTATAACTGGATGGGCAATGTTCACTATGGATGGGGTTGGAATGGATATTATGGAAATGGATGGAATAACTACTATGGATGGAATGGTTATTATGGCCAAAGCTGGAGAAGAGGCAACACTTCATATATTTATGGAAGAAGAGGTAGTAATATATCAGTACAGCAGAGAAATGGTAGATCACAAGCATCTATGATAGAATCTTCTAGACGTAGAACTAATACAAATACTAGAATTAATAATACTAGAATTATAAAAGAAGATAATAAAGAAATATTAATTATTAAAGATAGAAACGGAAATCCAGTTAGATACGAAATTAAACCTAATAACAATACTAAACCTAGAGGATATGGTAGACCAGAAAATAATAGAAATAACAGCAACACTATCAGAAATAATAGAAACAACTCAACGCCAGTTATCAGAAATAATAGAAACAACTCAACGCCAGTTATTAGAAATAATAGAAACAACTCAACGCCAGTTATTAGAAATAACAACAGCAACACAAGACCAAATACTACTCCTACAAATAGAGGTCGCAAGAGTTCTGGAGGATCCAGCGTTAGAAGGTAATATCGAAACATTTATTAATAACTTAATATAATATTATATGGAAACTAATAAAAAAGAAAACATGAGTAAGACAAAACCAAGTATCTTTAAATCAAGAACTAGAGAATGGGATCCAGTAAAAGGTAAATATAGACAATACAGAAGTACTCAAGGAAGAAGCCCAAAGCAAATAGAAGGAAGTTATAAAGCAATGGCATTTGCGGTATTAGGTGTATTTTCTATTTCTATAGTATGTTCTATACTTCAATACATTGGGTTAATTTAATTATAATATAAAATGGCAAAAACAAAAAACGTTTGGAAAACTAAAGTAATTGAAGGTAAGACAATGATGATTTGTCAGAATTCTGATTTAGAAAAAAGTAAATACCCGGACTGGTCCCCTGATAATGGAGAGAAAACATGTAAAAACTGGTCAGAGATCGGATCTAATACAACTGCTTCTCTTTGCTGGGAATGCACTGCAAGATCTTTAAAGTTTTAAAATATAATAAAATAATACAATTATAGAATTTGACCCAATATTATAAGATATATAAATCAGAGGATATGTTATTAACATTACGTATTGATAACCGAATTTGTGACCGTTAGGTATATAAAATAAAAAACCAGCTATTTGCTGGTTTTTTTTTGCTTAATATATAAACAAATTCATTTTTTGGTATACAATTACTATAAACATTAATTAAACTAAATGGCAAACAAGAAATCACCCAAAACACCAATGATCGATCAGTTCGGCGAAGACTTAACTCAAGCGGCAATGGATGGGAAATTAGATCCAATTATTGGAAGAGACAAAGAAGTTTACAGAATATGTCAAATCCTTTCTCGTAGAAAGAAAAACAATCCAATTATTTTAGGAGATCCTGGAGTTGGTAAAACAGCTTTAGTTGAAGCAATTGCTCAAAGAATTGTAGATAAAAAAGTTGCAATGACTCTTACTAATAAAAGAGTAATATCTTTAAACATTTCTAATATTGTTGCAGGTACTAAATATCGTGGTGAGTTTGAGGAAAGAATGAAAAAGATTGTTGATGAATTAAAAGGAAATAAAGACATTATTGTTTTTATTGATGAAATTCATACATTAGTTGGAGCAGGTGGAGTTAGTGGATCTTTAGATGCATCTAATATTCTTAAGCCAGCTTTAGCCCGAGGACAAGTACAATGTATCGGTGCTACAACATTAGATGAATATAGAGAAAACATTGAAGATGATGGGGCTCTTACAAGACGTTTCCAAGAAGTGTTTATTGATCCACCTTCAATTAAAGACTCTGTTGAAATATTAAATAGAATAAAAGATAATTACGAAGACTATCATGCAGTAGAATATACAAAAGAAGCTCTTATTGCATGTGTTGAATTATCAGATCGATATGTAACACAGAGAGAACTTCCAGATAAAGCAATTGATTTAATGGATGAAGCTGGCGCTAAAGTTCATTTATCTCAGGTAAAAATGCCTAAATTTATTAAACAATCTGAAGAAAAAGCTGAAAAGATTAAGATAAAAAAATTAGCAGCAGTTAGTGATCAAGACTATGAAAAGGCCGCAGCATATCGAGACAGCGAACTTAAAATGAGAAACGAAGTAGAATCATTAACTAATAAATGGCAAGCTGAATTAAGAATAAACCGTAAAAAAGTAACTTACGATCATATTGCAGAAACTATTTCAGATGCAACTGGAATTCCAATTTCTAGAATGACAGATGACGAAAGTCAAATTATAGTAGAAATGGAGTCTAAATTAAAAGAAATGATAATTGGACAAAACGATGCAGTTGAAGGTTTATGTAAAGTAATTAAAAGATCTAGAACTGGGGTTTCAAGTTCAAGAAAACCAATAGGTTCTTTTATGTTCATTGGCCCAACTGGTGTTGGTAAGACAGAGACTGTTAAGGCCCTCACAGAGTATTACTTTGGATCAGAGTCAAACTTAATTAGAATTGATATGAGTGAATATCAAGAAAAGTTTAATGTCTCTAAGTTGATTGGATCTCCTCCAGGATATGTTGGCCACGAAGACGGTGGACAATTAACGGAGCAGGTTAGAAGAAAACCTTATTCAGTTGTACTTTTTGATGAAGTTGAAAAAGCACACCCAGATACATTCAATACTTTATTGCAGGTTTTAGATGAAGGTAGATTAACAGACTCTTTAGGAAGAACAGTTGATTTTACAAATACAATTATTATTATGACGTCAAATGTAGGAGCTAAGAAAGTTTCAGACTTTGGTGTAGGAATTGGGTTTGAAAGTAAATCTTCTATCACAACTAAGAAAACACATGTTGAAGCAATTATTCGTAAAGAACTTAAAAACAAATTTGCACCTGAATTTTTAAATCGTTTAGATGACATGATTTTATTTGATTCTTTAACACAAGATCACATGCTACAAATTGTAGATTTAGAATTAAATAAAACAATTAAGAGAATGGCAGGTAACGGATATTCTATTAAAGTAAATAAATCAGCAAAAGTATTTTTAGCAAAAGAAGGATATGATCCTTTATATGGAGCAAGACCCTTAAAAAGAGCAGTTCAAAATTATGTTGAAGATATTTTAGCAGATGCAATCATCAGTAAAGAAATGGTAGTTGGATCTAAATCTTACACGATATCACATAAGAAAAATGAAGATAAACTTTATTTAAAATAGGAGTATAATAGTAGTATAACACTATAATATATTACTATGTCCTTTAATAAAGAATTTAAAGATTTAATAAATAACATCGAAACGAACGGTGACGTTACTCAACCTCGAGATATGAAGGTTAAGGAACTCACCGTTCAGACGTTAGAATTTAATCCAACAGAACCATTTGCTAATTTTAATAAAAGAAAATTTAACTGGAAATATTTTGCAGGTGAATTGGCTTGGTATATGAGAAAGGACAGAGATGTCGATTATATTGGTCAATTTTCAGGAATGTGGTCTACACTAACTAATCCTGATTCAAATGAGATAAATTCTAATTATGGATCTCTATTATTTAATGATCAATTACAATGGGTTCTTGATTCTCTTAAAGCAGATAAAAATACAAGACAAGCAATAGCATTTTTAAATCAACCTAAGTTTCAATTTAAAGGAAACAAAGATTTTGTATGTACAATGTACCTTAACTTTTTTATTAGAGATAATAAATTAAACATGAAAGTTCAAATGAGATCTAATGATATATTCTATGGTCTTACTTTTGATGCACCCTTCTTTGCGTTCGTGCAACAACACATGAGATTATGGTTATTAGAAGCATATCCAGATTTAGAACTTGGAACATACTATCACTGTGCAGATAATATTCATTTTTATGAAAGACATTTTGATTTAGCAGATAGTATTTCAAACGACACTGAAGGTTGTGATGAATATATAATGAATATTAAAGAACCTTTATTTTTGCTAAGATATAATAATATGTTATTAACAGAGCATGGTAGTAAATTATTATCAGAAATAGATTCAACTATTGGGAAACCAAATGCAAAAGAAATGTATAATACTATATTAAGAGATTATCTTAATATTAGATTAAAAGATTAATATAATATAATAATAAACAATGGGAGAAGTACCTTATTTCGAAGTAGATTCTAACGATTACATTGATGGATTTGAAGGTCCAATTATTGATCAAGAATCTTTTTACGAAAGACTGTACGATTTTATTGATTATAATCTTAATACAAATTATAAAGTAACGACACTTTGTTATTTAGTAGATCCAACTGGACATGTTATGGAAGCTACTTTAGAAGAAGACGGATATTATAAATCTCTACACAAGTGTATTGGTTATTACACTAGAACAGAGGAATACGAAAAATGTACACTAATCAAAAAATTAATAAATGAGTATGGATTATTCTAACGAATTTAAAAAATATGCGATGAGCGACCACAATGTAAGCTCGTCAAGAATGGATTACTATAACAAGCAAATTGAAAATTCAATGACACCTTATATTCTTGAAGAAAGAGAATTAAGAGCAACTCAAATGGATATTTTCTCTAGATTAATGATGGATAGATTATTGTGGGTTGCGGGTCCTGTTAACGATAATATGTCTACAATCGTACAAGCACAGCTGATGTTTCTAGACACTACTTCTGGTGGAGATATTACAATGCATATCGATTCTCCGGGAGGTTCTGTGAAATCCGGTTTATCAATGGTTGATGTTATGGAATACATTAACGCAGATATTAGAACTATTAATACAGGTATGGCAGCTTCAATGGGTTCTGTTCTTTTAGGAGCAGGGACTAAAGGTAAAAGAATGTCGTTAAAGCATAGTCAAACAATGTTGCATCAATCTTCAGGAGGATTCAGTGGTAATATTCAAGATGCTGCAATTGATTGGGAAAATTGGCAAGAATTAAATAAAGAATTATTTACTTTACTAGGATCTTATTGTGATAAAAAACCAGAACAAGTTATGAAAGACGCTACCCGAGATTTTTGGTTAGATGCTAAATCAGCTTTAAAATATGGTATCATTGATGAAATTGTAAATAAAAGAAAATAATCTATAATATATAATATAGTAATATGAAAGTATATTTTCACATAGCAGACCGAGATTTAGAGTATCTTAATAAGGTACTAAAAGATTATAATAATCTAGGAAGACTTCTACATATATCATTTAAAAGTTTCGAAAATTCTGCTATGGTATCAATTGACTATGATACATTTTTATACTTATGTGATAACGGAGCATTTGTAAAAAAATAAAAATATGATGACTAAAAGAGAAAAAACCAGAGATTTATTTGTTGAATTAATAAATACGCAGCTTAAACCGCACGACGTAACCTATGAAGATGTTAAAGGAGATCCACAGTGGTATATGAATTATAGAACTACTCCTGAAAAAGAAAATGAATTTATCGAACACTGTATTGATAGAATTAGAAAAGTTTTAAAAGTAAATAAAACTTTAGCAACTAAAGAAGCACAGTGGTTTATTCTACAATGGGGACTTGCTTTAGAAAAAAAACCAACGCCCTCTTCAAAGCCTAATAAAAACCAAAAGACATTATAATATAATATTACACCTATAATGTAATACTTTGGCATACTATTTGAAGATAAATATAGTATGAATGTACTAGATAAAAATTGGCTCACAGATACTCCCTTCGATTATGAGCTTCAGAAATACAAATTATTAGCAGCAACCTCGAAAATAAATGCATTAGTTCAAGGCGGTTTCTTATATAGTTCTTTAATTGAGGTTGAAGAACATCTAGCGGATTTATATAAACTAAAAAATCAAAAAACAGAAATTGACGATAGGCTTAAAGTTTTAAAAGGAATTAATTTAGATACAATGTCTTTAGATTATGATTATCCTGACCAAGACCCTTCAATTCAACATGTTTACGATTTATGTGATTTTGCAATACAGGAATTTGAATCTGTTTTTAGATTAATAAGATCTAAGTGGAGAGCTTATTCTTCAAAAGTAGCTATCACTGAAGTTCCACACATCAGACCGACTAAAACAAAAGGAACCTTATTCATAAAAGATTCAGATAGTAACATAATAACTTATTCATATAATAATCCTTTAAAAATAAAAGGAGACTGGCGAGACTTAAATCTAAAAAAACAAGATCTAGATATTAAAAACCACGAAGAAATGGTAGAATATATTCAACTCGAAATAAAATTAGATAGTGATCATAGGTTTTGGAGAGTAGATCATAAAATAACACACGACCACGAAGATTGTGTTATTCCTATAGTTAAACACAAACTATACCATAAAATTTAAGGATATATATAAAAAATATTTAACACATGGCGTACGTAGCAAAAGATGATATTATTTTATATTCTGATGGAGAATATAATTTTATCCAAGGAGGTAATCAATCATACACTCTTACTCTATATAAAGATTTTATTGGAAATGCTTTAAACTTGAATGAACCTACTTCATTTCACGTTGCCGTATATTCAGATGATGTTAAGTATTTACAATATTCATATCCACATTATACTGGAGTATCTGCTAATTTAGATGTTGATATTACTGGAAACACTGGAAATATTTCATTTACAATAGATCCTACACAATCAGGTTCTATTGCTGCCGGAGATCTATTTGTAGAAGTAACAGTAATTTATGAGAACTTTTATCCAAGATCTAAATCATACGTATTTCCGAGACTCTTAATTGGAGAAGCTATACAAGATCCAAACAGCAACACAGGCGGTGGAGATAACGGCGGTGGAGATAACGGAGGTGGAGATAATGGCGGTGGAGATAGTGGTAACACTGGATCAAATACAATTTCAACAGCTAACGGAATATTTACGATTGAGCACGTTGACGGTCAAAATCCTTCAGCAGCTGGTTTTGCTTCAGTAGATGATTCATTACCAGGTGCAGTAAATTCTATTATTTTTAGAAATTTAAATACAGACGGCATTAGATTAACTTCATTAGAAAACTTCTTAACTAAAAGAATAACTAACGAAGAAATAAACGGAATAATGACAATCATAGATACTGACCCGACAAACATGTATGCTATTTATAAAATAGAATCTTGGGAAAGAGTGGATATCACAACAGGAGGCGGTGATGATCAAGATTCAGATGGAATTAAAATCAATTTATCTTTAGAAGCAAGTTCAACAGGACCAGGAGTTACTAAATCATCATGGTCTGTTGGTCAAAAGATTACATTTAATTTAGATGCTCATGGTATAACATCAAGTGAATCTCTTCCAGATGGTATTTTAACTTACGTTGATAAAAATATTAATCCAACTGCAACTTCAGGGGATAATCAATCAACCGGTGTTCTAGTTTCTTATTCTCCATATCAAGATTCATACGTTATGGTTGAAGTAAACGGAATTAGTATTGATGTTGGAAACGGAACTAAAGATACAGATTCTTATTTCTCAGGAGACGGCGGTAATACTCCTACTACGGTAGAAGAGATACGCGCGGGAGACGAGCTATACTGGAACGCGTCGCACGCGGGATACGATTTAGAGATCGGAGATGAAATTAACCTGATTTACGAAGCTAAGTCAGATGACCTAAGATAATTTTTTTTGGGTTTTTTCATTTTTTCATTTTTTCACTCAATTTTATTACTATAATATATCAAAAAGTGTCAATACATCGACATCTTCATAAATATATAAATCACTATCGACAATAACGTGGATAGGCCAAAATAAATTAATTAAAAATTATGGCACAAATTCGTTCAAAACAAATTAAAGACTTTTTAACTACGGTAAACTGGGGAGCTACGACTAACTACGAGATTCCTAACACGTCAGACATCAAGCTTTATGTGGACACACAAATCGCAACACAGGATCAAGAGAAAGATTCAGACGTTGCAAGAATTGACGCTGCTTTAGCTAGCGAAATCGCTGACACTAACTCGGATGTATCGAGATTAGACGGAGATATCGCAACTGAAAAAGGTAGAGTTGATGCAATTTTAGCTTCTGCAGACGCTGATAAAGATACTTTCGTTGAGATCGTTTCTTTAATTAACTCTGTTGATTTAGAAAATGACAATGCATTAGCAACTGTTATTTCTAACTTAAACGCTGAAATCGCTTCTACAAACTCTGACTTTACAAGAGTTGAAGGTGAATTAGCTGCAGAAATTTCTGCAACTAACTCAGAAGTAACAAGATTAGACGGAGCTTTAGCTGGTGAAATCGCTAACACAACTTCAGATGTTGCATCTATCGATGTAAGATTAGGAGCTGTATCTGGAGATTTAGTTGATTCAGTTGATTCTTTAGAAGTTGCTTTAGCTGCTGAAATTTCTGATACTAATTCAGATATTTCTAGAATTGATGGAGCTTTAGCTGCTGAAATCGCTGATACAAACTCTGACTTTACAAGAGTTGAAGGTGAATTAGCTGCTGAAATCGCTGCTACTAACTCTGAAGTAACGAGATTAGACGCTAAAAACACTGCTCAAGACGGTGCATTAGCTGCTGAAATCGCTGCTACTAACTCTGAAGTATCTAGATTAGATGCTAAAGATTTAGCAATCGAAGGAGACGTAACATCTATCGATACTAGAATGACTGGTGTTGAAGGTGATTTAGCTGCTGAAATTTCTGCTACAAATTCTGAAGTTGTAAGATTAGACGCTAAAAACACTGCTCAAGACGGTGCATTAGCTGCTGAAATCGCTGCTACTAACTCTGAAGTATCTAGATTAGATGCTAAAGATTTAGCACAAGATCAAGCTTTACAAGCTGAGATTACAGCTACTAACTCAGAAGTTGTAAGATTAGACGCACAAGACGTTACATTACAAGGAAACATCGATGTTGAAACTGCAAGAGTTGATGCAATCTTATTAGCTGCTGATGCAGACAAAGATTCATTTGCTGAAATCGTTTCTTTAATCAACGCTGTTGATACTGTAAATGACGATGCGTTAGCAAACGTTATCTCTGACTTAAATGACGAGATCGCTGATACTAACTCTGACATCTCAAGAATTGATGGAGCTTTAGCTGCTGAAATTTCTGCTACTAACTCTGAAGTATCTAGATTAGATGCTAAAGATTTAGCACAGGATCAAGCTTTACAAGCTGAAATCACTGCTACTAACTCAGAAGTTGTAAGATTAGACGCGCAAGATACTGCATTACAAGGTAATATCGACGCTGTTGAGGCTGCATTAAACACTGAGATTTCTAACACAACTTCAGATGTTGCATCTATCGATGTAAGATTAGGAGCTGTATCTGGAGACTTAGTTGATTCAGTTGATTCTTTAGAAGTTGCTTTAGCTGCTGAAATTTCTGACACTAACTCTGACATCTCAAGAATTGATGGAGCTTTAGCTGCTGAAATTTCTGCTACAAATTCTGAAGTTGTAAGATTAGACGCTAAAAACACTGCTCAAGACGGTGCATTAGCTGCTGAAATTGCTGATACTAACTCAGAGGTTGTAAGATTAGACGGTGCAGATTCTGCAATGAATCTTAGAATTAATGAACTTGAAGCTACGATCATCAAAGATGTTGAAATGGCTAATGAAGAGTTTGCTGGAGCTGGACTTCAATATGCATTAAACTTCCCTGTTCAAGATGACAACGCAGATTTAGTTGACGTATTCGTTAACGGTCACAGAGTATTCATTGAGTCAGTTGCTGGTAACCAAGTTGGATTAAAGAATCCAGGTTACATAGTCGACGCACAAGATGCTGTTGTATTTGTTTACCAAAAAGCATAATCATTAACTGATTATTATTTTAAGGGCCCCCTCACAGGGGCCCTTTTTTTGATTAATATATAAACAAACATAATATACTCAATATAAACTAAATGAAGATAGGTATAATCATTTCCCTGGTACAGGATTACGAAAGCATGTGGATTAACGGTATTAAATTAAATGCCCTTAATTTATCTAAAATGCTTAACCAAATAGAAGGAGCAGATGTCTATATCTTAGATGCTGGTAGTAAAGTTTCTGATTTAACAAAGGTTAGTTGGGACTATAAAAAATATAAAGTAGCAAAATTTGTTGATATGGAAAACGAATTAGATGTTATGTTTATGCTAGGTGCTTCATTACCTGAAAGCAGAGTTTTAAAATTAAGAGAAACTAATCCAACTTTAAAAATCGTAAAATATCAATGTGGAAATAGCTACGTTGTAGATATGGAAAGGGTTATTTTTAACAGAGCAGGAGAAGGAGAAAAACCATCATGGGATAGATCTCATGACGAAACATGGCTAATCCCTCAGCAAGAATATCAAAATATAGAATATTATAAAACAATATACAGGCAAGATTCTTCAAAGGTAAAGGTGGTTCCTTTTATATGGGACCCGGAACCTTTAGATGAATTTGATAAATTACTAAAAATTTCTGGTAAACTAACTCCTAATTATACTCCTAAAACAAGAGAAGATAAAAAACTATCAGTAATGGAACCAAACATGAATGTTGTGAAATATTCTTTAATACCATTAATGATGGCTGAAGAAATATTTAGAGAATATGGAGAAGAGGCTTTTAAACAAATTTACATAGGTTCTGGTAAAAAATTATTAAAGAATAAATATTATATGAGTATGATAAAACATTTCGATGTTATGCATACTAATAAACTTAAATACGTCGGAAGATATCCAGTATCTACTTTTTTATCTTCTGAAACCGACATTGTAATATCACATCAATGGGAAAATCCTTTAAACTATGCTTATTTAGATGCATTATATTATGGATATCCATTAGTGCACAACGCTGAGATGATAAAAGACGCAGGGTACTATTATTCAGACTTTAATATATCTGATGGAGTTGATCAATTAAAATTTGCTTTAAATGAACATGATAACAATTTAGATGAATATAATAAAAAAAATAAATCAGCTTTAAGTAGATATTTGTCAACTAATAAAAAATTAGTAGATACATATAGAAAGCTATTAGATAATTTGTTCGAGCCAGGTACTCATGAATTGTCTTATAAATACAATTGGAAAACAAACTTATATAAATAATGTCAAACTTAAATGAAATTTTAGAAGGTGTAGATAGAATAAAGGTATCTATAGTTATGCAAGTAAATTTACAAGATTATAATGGATCTAGAAGAGATCCTATTAATAAATTCCACAGAGCAGTTAGAAGCTTTAAAGATCAAATATATAAAAATTGTGAATTAATAATAGTTTCAGATGGTTGTAATAAAACACATCAAATTTATAATAGAAGTTATAGAGAAGATGAAAATATAAAGTTTGTTTATTATGATAGACACAATGTACCTAAAATGTACGATGAAGTCGGAGAAGAAGGTGGTAAATATTTTAGAGGATTTGCCAGAAATATAGGAATAGGTTGTGCAACTGGTAACGTAATCACTTATATGGATTCAGACGATTTTTTAATGCCTGAATTTGCAATGACATGTATGCTAATTTATAATACTGATAAATCTAAAGACTGGTGGATTAATACTTCTTGGTATGACCACATTAATGTAGATAATTCAAATCAGAATATACAGGCCGTCGTAGATCCTAAAACTATAGAGGCAGTTCCTATTGAAGGTCTTCCTGATTTATGGAAACCTATGAGATTACAGGAAAATAGAATTATAATGTCTCCTTGGTTGTTTATGCATAGTAATAAAGTCACTGTTGCCTGGAGAGATGTTATTTCATCTACCGTTTCAGAAGACGTTGATTTTCACAATAGGGTTAGGGCTGAGTTTCCAAACGGTATAGCGTATTCTAATCCAATATATGTTAGATGCCACTTCGCAGAACACTGGGATATTTAATTTTCTAAACTTTTAATAAATATTTTAGCACAGCTTTCTAAATAAGCTTCTTTCATAACGGAGTCAGATATCATATACCAGCTATATGCCATAGATCCCTCATATTTAGAAATTTTATTTTTTATTTTTTCTATGTTTTCTGAAATATTATCAAGATTTTCTTTAGATATTTCTCCTATTTCAACATCAAGTTCTAGAGCTGTTTTTAAAAGTAATCCCCAATCATATTCATTATTAGCTTTATTAATGTTTTCATAACATTTTTTTAAAAACTTAATTTCTCTTTCAGAGTAAGAATCATTTAATTTATCAGGATGGCATTTCACAGCAAGCTTCCTAAATATCTTTTTAAAATTTTTATCATCAAATTTAACTGAAACTTCTTCCTCTGGTTTAGGTGGAGGTGCATCGCCTTCCTTAGGGGATAGAGCCTTTAATGCTTCTTTATTGTGATTTACCATTGCGTCCCTAAAATAGGACTCAGCCTCCACAGATATATCTTGAACATCCGTTAACGTTTCTGTTTGATATGTATAATCTCTTATCAATTTTTTCAAAATACTATCCATATAATATCTATCATAATTATATTACGATATTAATTGGCCCGGGGATATAAAATGATCTGGTTGTCATAAAGACTCTGATATATAGAATGATACGAAAGGTAATGTAGACTCCTTTCTAAAATTAAATATAAAAAAAAATAATATCTATGTCACAAATTAAAATTAAGCAAATCGAAGGCTTACAGACTAAGCTAGACGCTTTAGACACTCAATTGGCATCAGGTTCTTTAAAATCAGCATACACTCAAGCAAGCCACGGTTTTGTAGCAGGTAAAGTTATCGCGTTTTTTAATGGATCTTGGGTCTTAGCAGATTCTAAAACGGCTGACAAACTAGGTAGACTAGTTGTCGAATCAGTTACAGATGCTAACACATTTGTTGCTGTTCAAATTGGTAACATCACAGTAGATTCTTGGAATTTAAATTCAGGAACATTCTACGTAGTAGATGACCAAGACGCAGGTTCTTTTGTAGAATATGTTAACGCATCAAATCCTGTTTATAACTTTAGTAATCCTGTATTACAGGCTCTTACTTCAACAACTGCACAAGTTCTTCCATGGAGACCATCTCTTGGACCAACTTCAATATCTAACGGAGTTGAATATACTCAAGCAGATTTACAACCATCAAACTCTAACGGTAATGCATCACCAACAGGTATAACATTAGATTATACTCCGTTCGCTGATTCTACAGTTCAGGTTTATATTAATGGTGTAGCAGTTACAGAAACTTATGGAGATAAAACTGGAGACGTATTCTTCTCAGCAGATGGTGGTACTACCGCTAAAGCAGTTGCAGATTTAGTAGCAGGCGATGAATTATATTGGAATTCAAATAATGCTGGTTACGAAATTGGAGCCGGAGATTTATTCGACATCGTTTATGAAAAAGACTCACAAGATTAAAAATAAAAAAAATAAAACAAGAAATTAAATTATGGCATATTCAGCATATATTTCTACAGCCGGCCCACAAGGGGATCAAGGGGATCAAGGACTTCAAGGCGCACAAGGTGAACAAGGTATTCAAGGAGTACAGGGTGAACAAGGTGTACAAGGATCTAAAGGAGATCAAGGAGACCAAGGTATTCAAGGAACACAAGGTGATGTAGGTGTAAAAGGTGATCAAGGTGATCAAGGTCTTAAAGGAGACCAAGGTGATCAAGGTATTCAGGGTCTTAAAGGAGACAAAGGAGACCAAGGAGATCAAGGATTAAAAGGAGACCAAGGAGATCAAGGTATTCAAGGAGCTCAAGGTTCTGACGGACTTAAAGGAGATCAAGGAGACCAAGGTATTCAAGGTATTCAAGGAGAAAAAGGAGACCAAGGAGATCAAGGTATTCAAGGAGCTCAAGGTTCTGATGGACTTAAAGGAGATCAAGGAGACCAAGGTATTCAAGGTATTCAAGGAGACACAGGAGCTAAAGGAGATCAAGGAGACCAAGGTATTCAAGGTATTCAAGGAGAAACCGGAGCAACTGGACTTAAAGGAGACCAAGGAGATCAAGGTATTCAAGGAGCTCAAGGTTCTGACGGACTTAAAGGAGATCAAGGAGACCAAGGTATTCAAGGTATTCAAGGAGAAAAAGGAGATCAAGGAGATCAAGGAATCCAAGGAGCACAAGGTGCTAATGGAATTGATGGAAATGATGGAGCTAATGGAGCTGACGGAGCTACTGGACTTAAAGGAGACCAAGGAGATCAAGGTATTCAAGGAGCTCAAGGTTCTGACGGAATCCAAGGTTTAAAAGGAGATCAAGGTGATCAAGGAATTCAAGGTATTCAAGGTCTTAAAGGAGATCAAGGAGACCAAGGTATTCAAGGAGAAACAGGAGCTAATGGAGCTGATGGAGCTGACGGAGCAACTGGACTTAAAGGAGATCAAGGAGACCAAGGTATTCAAGGAGCTCAAGGTTCTGACGGAATCCAAGGTTTAAAAGGAGATCAAGGTGATCAAGGAATTCAAGGTTTAAAAGGAGACCAAGGAGACCAAGGTATTCAAGGTATTCAAGGAGAAACAGGAGCTAATGGCGCTGATGGTGCTGATGGAGCAACTGGGGCTGTTGGAGCTAAAGGAGATCAAGGAGACCAAGGTATTCAAGGAGCTCAAGGTTCTGACGGACTTAAAGGAGATCAAGGAGACCAAGGTATTCAAGGTATTCAAGGTATTCAAGGAGAAACTGGAGCTAAAGGAGATCAAGGTGATCAAGGAATTCAAGGAGCAACTGGAGCACAAGGTGCAGACGGAATCCAAGGATTAAAAGGAGATCAAGGAGATCAAGGTATTCAGGGTATTCAAGGAGAAACTGGAGCTAAAGGAGATCAAGGTGATCAAGGAATTCAAGGAGCAACTGGAGCACAAGGTGCAGACGGAATCCAAGGATTAAAAGGAGATCAAGGAGATCAAGGAATCCAAGGTATTCAAGGTATTCAAGGAGAAACAGGAGCTAATGGAGCTGATGGAGCTGATGGAGCAACTGGAGCTAAAGGAGATCAAGGTGATCAAGGAATTCAAGGAGCAACTGGAGCACAAGGTGCAGACGGAATCCAAGGATTAAAAGGAGATAAAGGAGATCAAGGAGATCAAGGAATCCAAGGTATTCAAGGAGAAACTGGATTAAAAGGAGATCAAGGTGATCAAGGAATTCAAGGAGCAACTGGAGCACAAGGTGTAGACGGAATCCAAGGATTAAAAGGAGATAAAGGAGATCAAGGTGATCAAGGTATTCAAGGAGCAACAGGAGCACAAGGAGCTGTTGGAGCAACTGGAGCTAAAGGAGATCAAGGTGATCAAGGAATTCAAGGAGCAACAGGAGCACAAGGAGCTGATGGTATTCAAGGTCTTAAAGGAGACCAAGGAGATCAAGGTATTCAAGGAGCTACTGGAGCTGATGGAATCCAAGGTTTAAAAGGAGATCAAGGAGATCAAGGAATCCAAGGAGCACAAGGAGCAACTGGAGCTAATGGAGCTGATGGTAATGACGGAGCTACTGGAGCAAAAGGAGATCAAGGAGACCAAGGTATTCAAGGTATTCAAGGAGAAACAGGAGCTGTTGGAGCAAAAGGAGATCAAGGAGATCAAGGAATCCAAGGTATTCAAGGTCTTAAAGGAGATCAAGGAGATCAAGGTATTCAAGGAGCAACTGGGGCTAATGGAGCTGATGGTAATGACGGAGCTACTGGAGCAAAAGGAGATCAAGGAGATCAAGGAATCCAAGGTATTCAAGGAGAAACTGGATTAAAAGGAGATCAAGGAGATCAAGGAATCCAAGGAGCACAAGGAGCAACTGGAGCTGACGGTAATGACGGAGCTACTGGAGCAAAAGGAGACCAAGGAGATCAAGGTATTCAAGGAGTAACAGGAGCACAAGGAGCTGTTGGAGCAAAAGGAGACCAAGGAGACCAAGGTATTCAAGGAGCTAAAGGAGATCAAGGAGATCAAGGTATTCAAGGAGCTAAAGGAGATCAAGGAGACCAAGGTATTCAAGGAGTTCAAGGAGCAACTGGAGCAACTGGAGCTAAAGGAGATCAAGGAGACCAAGGAATCCAAGGAGTAACAGGAGCACAAGGAGCTGTTGGAGCTAAAGGAGACCAAGGAGACCAAGGTATTCAAGGAGCTAAAGGAGATCAAGGAGATCAAGGTATTCAAGGAGCAACAGGAGCACAAGGAGCAACTGGAGCAAAAGGAGACCAAGGAGATCAAGGTATTCAAGGAGCTAAGGGAGATCAAGGAGACCAAGGAATCCAAGGAGTAACAGGAGCACAAGGAGCTGTTGGAGCTAAAGGAGACCAAGGAGACCAAGGTATTCAAGGAGCTAAAGGAGACCAAGGAGACCAAGGAATCCAAGGAGCAACAGGAGCACAAGGAGCTGTTGGAGCCCAAGGACAAAAAGGAGATAAAGGAGATAAAGGAGATACTGGAGCACAGGGTGTTCAAGGACCAATTGGACCACAAGGAGTTAATGGAACTACCGGGGCACAAGGTTCACAAGGAGCTCAATTATCTTTAATCGCATCTAGTGGTATCGATATTAGTAACAACATATTAGGAGGAACAACTGACGTAATTGATCTTGATTCTAGTGGAAAAGTAGTTTTATCAACAAAAACTATCGATTTCGGTGGAGGAACAACAATTGAAAAAGATGATTCAACTGGAGATATTATCTTCAACTTCTAAAAACTGATTGTAAACTAAATAGAATAAATATAAAAAAATAAATACTAAAAGATGGCAATGAAATTTAATGTAAACACCGGGGTTTTTGAAGCTGATATTTTCGAAGAAGGCGCATCAAAACTCGGATTAAATCCATCACTAGGTACTGTATATTCTACTGCATATTTTGAAGAAATCAATGCTGGGGTCCCCTTACTGGGGGCCCAGGGCACTGGTGTAATATACGCTAGTTATGAGTTTGACGGTATTATGAAAATTGCTTCTAATTCTACAATTGGAGCACATAACATATTAACATCATCTAATTTTACACCAACTGCATACCCTGATCTTAAGGGAGCAATTGGTTATATAGGTTTTAAAGGAAATCAAGGTGTTGACGGTGAACAAGGGTATCAAGGTGCAACTGGAGCCAACGGGTATGTTGGAATTCAAGGAGCTAAAGGAGCTCAAGGAGGTAATGGCCTAAAGGGATCTGATGGACCTAACGGTCTTCAAGGTTACCAAGGAGCTCAGGGTTCTCAAGGAGACAGAGGTTTCCAAGGAACTGTTGGAGTTACTGGTTTCAAAGGAGATCAAGGAGCTAACGGATCAAATGGACCAACTGGACCAAGAGGTTTCCAAGGAGACTTAGGTTATGTAGGACATTTTGGACCACAAGGATCTACCGGAGCTAAAGGTAATCAAGGTTCTCAAGGAGCAAAAGGAGCAAACTCTGATAGAGGAGCTCAAGGAGCAACTGGAGAAAGAGGTTTTCAAGGAGCTGTTGGAGCACTAGGTAATAGAGGAGCACAAGGTGCAACTGGTGATACAGGATTTATAGGAAATAAAGGATTTAATGGACCTCAAGGAGCTGGTGGAAACACTGGATCAACTGGTTCACAAGGGCCACAAGGTACTACTGGAGCAACTGGAGACAGAGGTTTTCAAGGAGCTAAAGGTTCTCAAGGTGGAGGTGGAAACACTGGAAACCAAGGAGCAACTGGACCTACTGGTTATCAAGGAAATAAAGGAGTACAAGGAGCTAATGGACCACAGGGTTCTACTGGAGCTGTAGGTACTAAAGGAGCACAAGGATCGCAAGGAGCAACTGGACCTAAAGGATTTATAGGAAATCAAGGTGGTACTGGAGCTAAAGGTAATCAAGGTTCTACTGGAGCAAGAGGTTTTCAAGGAGATCTTGGAACTACTGGAGCAACTGGTAATATTGGACCTAATGGAAATCAAGGTTCTACTGGATCTGTAGGTACTAAAGGTAATCAAGGAGCACAGGGTGCAACTGGACCTAAAGGATTTATAGGATATCAAGGAGGAACAGGATCTAAAGGTAATCAAGGTTCTACTGGAGCAAGAGGTTTTCAAGGAGATCTTGGAACTACTGGAACTACTGGTAACGTTGGACCTGTTGGAGTTCAAGGAGGAACAGGAGTTACTGGAAATAGAGGACCACAGGGTTCTCAAGGAGCTACTGGACCAACTGGTCATATAGGACATAGAGGGCCAACTGGAGCAGGTGGTAATCAAGGAGCTACTGGACCAAAAGGATATATCGGAGTTAAAGGATCTCAAGGAGGAACAGGAGCAACTGGACCTGTTGGAGTTCAAGGAGGAACAGGAGCTGGAGGAAATAGAGGACCTCAAGGTTCTCAAGGAGCAACTGGACCAAAAGGATATATTGGTAATTATGGACCTAAAGGATCAAAAGGACCTCAAGGAACTACTGGAGATACAGGACCACAAGGACTTAGAGGATCTCAAGGAGGAACAGGATCAACTGGACCTATTGGTGATCAAGGAGGAACAGGAGCCGGAGGAAATAGAGGACCACAAGGTACTCAAGGAGCTGATGGAGCTTATGGATTTAAAGGACTTACTGGAAATAGAGGACCGCAAGGATCTCAAGGTAATTCTGGACCAAGAGGACCTCAAGGAGATACTGGTGCACCAGGTTTTAAAGGATCTACTGGACCTACTGGAACACAAGGTGCAAAAGGAGCTCACGGTTTTCAAGGAAGTCAAGGAAGTCAAGGATCAACTGGACCAAAAGGATATATTGGATTTAAAGGACTTACTGGAAATGGAGGACCTAAAGGAGCTACTGGACCTATTGGAATACAGGGTGCAAAAGGACGTATTGGTTATAAAGGAGCACAAGGAACTGCTGGCCCTAATGGACCACAAGGTTCTATAGGACCAAAGGGTTATAAAGGAGCAAATGGACCAAGAGGATATCAGGGAGGAAACGGACCTAATGGATCAAGAGGACCTCAAGGAAATCAAGGATCTACTGGTGGTACTGGTAGTGCTGGACCAAGAGGTTTCCAAGGAAATACTGGAGGAAGAGGAGCACAAGGAAACACGGGATCTACTGGACCTCAAGGAACTAAAGGAGCCCCTGGTTTAAAAGGAAATCCTGGACATAGAGGACCACAAGGAGCACTTGGTTATACAACTCACGG